>Ga0209489_100891_pt1 | contig 59611 bp, 47 predicted proteins | sample SiratrowhiteBW_FD_187527 | JGI IMG/M metagenome (GOLD analysis project Ga0209489, IMG submission 187527) | Root nodule microbial communities of legume samples collected from California, USA - Siratro white BW (SPAdes) (version 2) | ecosystem: Host-associated > Plants > Roots > Nodule | place... | reverse complement strand
TATATATATAATTTAAGAAATATAAGAATTCTTCAAGTATCATCCGTGCTAGAAGGTACATGCTTTACGGAAAAATTTATTGTTTATCATTTTCTCTAATTTTGATCTCTGATAATTGATATCTGATATAGCTACTATTGTTTGTGATATTGTTTAGGTCAGATTCTTGGGGCACTTTCAACCCAATAAGGAAAACCAACACTGATTCAAATGAGAATTAGAATATCAAGAGACATTACCTTTATTTAGCAGGTCAGAGCGTTAGGTAACGAGTATATTAGGGAGTTGCACCAACTTCTGTCCTCTCATTTAATAAAGTATTGATTTTTTAATTTTCAAGAATTTAAGTTTTGTAGATGAACTTTTAATATATTTGGTCAAATTTTAGTTATAAATTTCATATTTATATATGTCTTTGACTTTGAGCATAATTTTCAAACCGAAAATATTGGTCAAGCATATGGATAGATATCGAGGATATGAGGGATAAACAATGTCTTTCCTTAATACCTATGTTTAATGTTTGCAGAAATGAATTCACAGTGTTTACTCACATATTATGTGCATGTAAATAATATTTTAGGAAGAATTTGGAGATTGGATATATTGTTAACGAAAATTTCAATATTTTATGATTTTGTGATTAAGTATTGAAAATAATAAACCATAAAATATGAGTAAGCTTTTGTATGTAAGATGTAATCTTTCTTAAAACAACAAATTATGAAAGATACGAAAGACGTAAGTGTTTCGTTTGTTGCACATATAATACTGTGTAATCTAGTTTTATTTTTTATAAGTAATTAGATGCTCAGACGATATCGACATGGTCTTAAGTTAATATTGTATTTCGTAAATATTCATATGTTTATTCTATGTTATAGGAAATGTTCGCTTCTTACATCTGATCAAGAGGATGTATGTTAAACATTATATCGCATTAATGATATCTTGAAACTTGAACTAAAGTTGCTCTATTGCACCAACTCCCTGGCTATTGTGTTGTAAACATTAGAAATGACTATTTGATTAGTACAAATCTACAATTTACATGATTTGAAGTAAAGAAAACTCTATTATCAAGACCTGATAAGTCCAATCAATTATCGAGATGTTCCTTGAAGAAAAAATGTTCATTTAGTTAATGAATAAAGCACATTTGATGCATATTATGCTATAAAGCTAATCAAAAGTAGCAAAGAAACTTAGGTGAATCAAAAGCGGACTAAATGAAAAGAAAAGGATATGCTTTTGTGCCTATATAAGCCATCTAAGAAGAAGAACAACAAGAGAGCTCACATTGCAAAAAGTATTGAAACGATGTTGAAAAAATTTTGTGCCCTAAATAAGCTTTGTAAGAATGTTGTTTGTGTTCAACCTTTAGATGCAACTCCTCTTTTGAAAGCAAAAATAGTGATTTGTTCGTTGCAAAGACATTTTATTTGTCATAAGCCATAAGTGACTTGTTGAAATAATTGGGTTAAGCCATAAATGACTTGTTCAAGGATACTTCAATAGGGTCAACCAATAATGGCTACAATCCAAAAGAATACTTAAAATTTTTAGTTCGAAGTAGTTGAGTGTCAAAGAATACTTGACGGGATAAGCTAGGAGTGGCTTCAATTTGAAAGAATATGCGTTTGTAGCAGTAGTAATGAAACTTGATTAGTTGGTCAATAACTCAACGTACTATGCACTATCAAACAAAGTAATATAAAAATATTGAGTAATTCTTCTTGCCTTAACCTTTTACATTATATTTTATTTAATCTTAGATATTGTCTGATCACAATATAAAGCAATACTTATGACACTACAAGAATACACTGATATAGCGTGGGCCAAGAGCCCATGCAAAATATCAAAAACCAAGCATATGTGTGGGCATAGCGTGGGCATAGAGTGGGCAAGGGGACCACACTAGAATCCTCAAAGCAAAACTATCTTACGTGGGTGTAGCCCACACAACCGAATGTATAATTAAATATAATAAATTATGCGTGGGTCAGACCCACGTAGGGATGACAGAAGATTGCGGGGGTCAGGCCCACGCTTATAATATAATTATAATAAAATAAAAAACATATTTTTAAAAGAATTATAAAAATCTTATTATTATATTCTATTATTATACTATTTTTATTACCCATCACCATTAATCTTTTATTCAAGTTTTTTACAAAGTGCATCAAGAGAGACTCAAACTCAGAACCTCTCAACAGCTGGACAGAACCCTTAACCATCAGACCAAAGAATTTTTCTATCATGCTACGATTATTATTATACTTATTAATTCAATTATAATTATTATAATATTGTGGTGCGTGGCTTTGGCCCACGCTACTTGCAATTAATTAATTGCAAATAATATTGTACTGCGTAGGTGTTGCTCCCGCTTGGTTTTATTTTTATTTTTGAAGTTTCCTTTGCGTTTTACATGGGTCTAGGCCATGATGTTTGCAATAAATTAATTGCAAAAATATTGTGCTGCGTGGGTCTGGCCCCCACTTGATTTTATTTTATTGTTTTGAATTTTCTATTGCGTTTTGCATGGGTCTAGCCCACGCTGCTTGTAATTAATTAATTGCAAATAATATTGTGCTGCGTGAGTCTGGCCTCCGCTTGATTTTATTTATTTATTTTTTAATTTTCTTTTGCATTTTGCATGGATCTAGCCTACGCGGCTTGCAAATAATATTGTGATGCGTGAGTCTGGCCTCCGCTTGATTTTATTTTTTCTCTTTTTAATTTTATTTTGCATTTTGCGTGGGCTATGACATTTTAGAGTGGGTTTGGCCCACGCTTCTTGCGTGGGCCATTAACCCACACATCTTTTTGGCAACTATTTCACTGTTTTCTTGTAGTGTGAAAAAGTTTATTAAAATTATAAAATATAATTCAACTCTCATTTCTTATATTTTTTCCATTTTTTACAATTATCTATACTATATTTTTTCCATTTTTTAGAATTATCTATACAAACTAAAGCTTTAATTATTCTTTTCCTAACTAGCTAATTTAGATCAAATCGATAGATTCGTAATATCAAAATTGAAACCTACACAAAGAAAACTCATGTAAAAAACCTTACAAATGTTTAATTTTAGGCTATGTTCAAGACATCTTTACATATGGAAGTGATATTTGTCATTGCATATATGCTTAGGTTGGCGATTTGTATTGACTATACTCAATTGTATGATAGAATAAATTTTGGAGTTGTTTTATTTTATCACCAATCTTTGTAGAGAGCTAAATAGATACTTAAAATAATTTATTTATATAATAAATAATTTACTTAAAGTTAGATAGAGTTAAATATCCATGTAGTGGAACTTGTTAAAACTTAAAATAAAAATATATTTATTAAATATAAAGATCAATCATTTATTTATTATTATATTAAATATAAAAATTATTAAAATATTTTGTATTTAATAAGATATTTTATTCTTTATTTTATAAGACCCCGTTAACAAAATTAGAATGAAAAAAGTTAGATGATTTAGTTAATTATATTAAATTTTTCTAACATTATATATTTTAAAATTGTCATTAGTATTAATTACACTTAGTTTTTTTTCAATTATTTGCATTAGTTTTAACTTCTTTAATCATTTTCATCACTGATATATTTATTACTTTAATTTGTTAGGTTATGTATATCAATAGTCAAAATTAATTTCTAAAAATGTTTTGGGAATTTTAAAGTTTTAAAGATTCTAAAATATTAATGTGCTTTAATTGATGTCGGAAAAGTCAGTCATGAGTAAGGTTTAGTTGTGGAAAAGCAATTAATGTAATTTTTGTGAAAAGATTTGTTAAACATCTAATTGAAAATTTTGCATTTAGTAATACTTAGGTCAGTGAAAGTTTCAAGTTTGAAATTTACGTCAAGTTTGTCTGGTGGATTTGTTAGAACTAGTCGTTTTCCCTTGAACACTACTAAATTCATGTAATGACGGATAAATCACGGAGTAATATATTATGAAGTTCAAGTAAATATATGAATGAATTAAATAAGTTTTTAGAGTTTGGGATCGATCTACCAATGATGCAAGAAGGTATCCATGTTCTAGATGTCATTGAGAAACCAGAGATATTGTGTTTGATCACTTGATTTGCAAGCATGCAATTTACTAGAAATTGTAAAGTCTGGATTTGACATGGGGAAAAATATAATATAATGGAATTAAGAGACACAAAGTAGTAAATGTGTCATTATAAAATGAAAATTTTGTGATAAATATCATAAATAATGTATTTTTAATGAATAGAAACTATGATGCCGATTCTGATGAATATCAAAGACCTTCTGAGTTTGCATACGAAGGATCTTCTAATTAATTAGTGAATATGCTGTGTTAGAAATTATAACCAATAATTGTATGAAGGATGTCAAAAGTACCTAAAGTTATCTTTGTTATCTTTTCTATTAGTGTTGTATTATATAAAATTTTTGTGTGTTATCACTAAGAAGGTTATGACAATAGTTTTAAAGTTATTAATTGAAGAATTCAAATATGTAAAATTTTCTACTTCATTTCACAAAGTAAAAACGTGTTTTACAAGTTTGGTCTTAATTGTTCCAAGATAGATGTTTGCTGAAAAAATTGCATGTTACATTGAGGAAAAGATGAAAACTAGGAGAATTGCAACGTCTTACCTTACTTTCCTTTGAAACCAAGATTGCAAAGGTTATCCATGTGTCCCAAAACAGCAAAGCAAATGAGAAGACATATTTTAAAGCTCTAGAACTTAGAAATGTTCACCTTGTCCTTGCAATTGATGGCTTTAATCCTTCTCAAACCATGCATAATAGTTATAACATGGCCAATGATATTAATTCCATACAATTGACTAATGCAGGAAGCAACCATCTTTTATTATTTCAGAAAAAAAATGTCAGAAAATAAGATAGATAAATAAGATAGATGTGTACTTTAGTGAAAGAGTTGAATGAGTTATGGATATAAGGAGTGGAAATCTATATTCCTTCTTAAAAGAAGTGTTTGTAATATAGTGGTTCTCATGTGGCCAATAAGTGATTTTCTTGGACTTTGTACTCCATCTAGGTGAAATACTTATACTAGATATGCTTCTCCAACTTGTAATTGTGATGTTTTCTCTTGTCGATTAAGACATGATAAAAATAGTGTTTCATGGGTTATGGCCATTTTCAAAGAGAAGCAATAAATTTAGATTGGTGAATAAACAATTTGATAGCACAATTAATTAAGAGTTGCACTAAAATTATTATTTTGATTAGAAATTTTTAAACAATTTGATGCCATAACCTTTGGTAACAATCTTAAGTAGAGGGAGACTATGGAAGAAAAAAAAATCATATTCTTTAATATTCCTTATTGGAAGGACAATCTTTTACGTAATAATCTTGATGTTGTGTACATTAAGAAGAATGTGTATGATAATGTGCTGTAAACATACTTAAAGATGAAAAATCAAAAGATCATCTGGAAGCTCATTAAAATCTAAAAGGTATAAAAGGAGACCTTTGGCTAGATGAAAATGAAAAATATATTCCTTTACTATTTTGAAGAATGTGAAGATGTCAAATAATTAATCAAGTAATATATCTCGTTGTGTTGATAATGAAAACTATAGGATATTTGACCTTAAGGGTCATGATTGTCACATCCTCATGCAACATTTACTTTGTATAGATTCAGAATGTTTTACATGACCATGTGATTGCAATGTTGGTAGAGGTTTGCTTATTTCTCAAAGAGTTGTGTTGTAAAAGTTCAATGTCTCAAATATTGACATGCAACAAATTGAGTTGCACTTACTCTTTGTCATTTGAAAATTATTTTTCCTCCATCATTCTTCATTGTGAGGGTCCATTTAACTTGTAATCTCGTAGAAGAAATGAGACTAGGTGGACTATTATATTACCGTTGGTTGTATCCAAGTAAATGCATGTTTTTAACTCATTTCTTTTGAAGAAAATATTGATTATGTTGTTTTCCTTTATTGTATGATGTTAGGACATTGAAGTCTTTTATATAAAATAGTCCACAACCTAAAGGGTCTATTTGTGAAATTTATTTAGTAAGAGACTTTTAACTTTCACTCATTATATGAAGAAGCTGAGTCAAGGTTGAATAAAATTTAGTTTGTTCAGAATCATCCTAATGATAGTGAACATCTTCAAATTACTTATCCTTAATTAAGTAGATAAGTGGAAAGTTAATCAACTTTCACTCTTACACCATTAGAAAAAATGCAAGCACATCTATATTTTCTACTAAATTGTTCCAAAATCTAGCCATATCATGAGTAAGTATTTAGATATCTTATATATGGTGAAAGTAAAATTATTTCCATGAATTAAATTTAACATATGATATTTTAATGGTAGTGAATCCAAAACAATCACTAAGAGGAAGAAAAGAAACCGAAAAATTTGAAATACAATCTTAGAAAGGATAGTTAATAAATAATTTGCATAACACCATGTAAGTTTGAAAATATAATGCATCAAATTAGTAAAGCATTTCAATGACATCAAATTTATAATTACTTTTGTTGATAATATGATTTCATATATAGGTTACAAATCCAAACAATACAAATGCAAATCCAGATGAAATAAAGTATCTAGCTAGACGTCCAATGCCAATTTCAGAAAGATATTTTGCATATAATATCAAATGGGTACAAATTTAGAACCATAGAGAGAGATGAAGGTTTAAAAATACAAAATAGTAAAGTTTCTCCAGCTTCAAATTTGAGGCTAAAGAAAATTTGAGGCTAGTAATTTTTTCATATTGTGGGAAGTTAGAAGAGGTTAACTATTATAATTTTCTTAGACTTATTCAATTTAGATGTATATGGACAAATACTACACACACTAGTACAAAAAACACATTCTACGTCACGATAATAAGTCGGTTAAAATGAAATCGATATAAACAAAAACGTGGTGGCATTTTTTTAAATATTTGAAGATATATTCCGTCGGTTAACTCAAACCCGACGTAATATATCATATTATACGTCGGTTGTCACTCATAACCAATGTAGAAGAGACTGAAAAAAGTAAAAATTCAAAATGTCAAAATTCTAAAATGGCATTGAAGATATTACATCGATTGGGAGGTTCCAACCGACATACTATGTAGCCCATATTACGTCAATTGAGACTTTTCAACCGACGTAATATCGTTCTCGTAGTTGATTTAGTGTATATTTTATGGTAGAGTTCTTATGTTGTATAAATTTATCATAGATTAAAGTTTCAAATATTTAGGATGAAAAAACTGCAAACGACCATAACTTTTGATAGAGAGCTTCGATTGAGCACTCCAAAAATAAAAGTTGCTCAAAATGGGGTAATGAATTCGCTCTGGAAATTCCTAAATTCCATCGTTTATTTTTTTTTGGTTATTTTTCACCTATTTTTTTAGAGTGTAGCCTTTGATTTCACATATCTATTCTTGCTAGAAAGTTCTAAAATTTTTTGTGGTGTTTTCTTGTATCGATTAGATATTTATCAACCCATTATTCTTTTTTTTTAATACGACTTTTTACGTCGGTTGTAAGTTACAACCGATGTAATAGAGGACTTTTTATGTCGGTTGTAGCTTACAACCAATGTAAAAAGTCTTTTATTACGTCAGTTCTAGCTCCAACCAACGTAGCATCCACCTGTTATGCTGTAATTCAATTATTTTAGTTGGGTATATACGTCGGTTTCTATTTTCAACCAACGTAGTGGCGTACATACTGCATCGATTGCATAATCGACGTTATATGTCCAAGACTTTCTATGTCCTCTTCCAGAACCGATGTAGAAGAACATTTTTCTACTAGTGATGCTTTAAAAAAATTAGACAGGATGTTCGGTAATTTACTTTAGTAATTTTTCTGAATGAATTCACCAGGTGAACTTGAATAGTACAAATGGGATATTAATGATGGGGTAAATAGAGGTTGAAGTGTTTCAGTCCTTATGATGTCAAGGGATTTGCATTATATGGGAGAAGTTGGAGAATATATTACATTTGAAACGAGTCATACAATGAATAAGATTTAAGCAATTTATTTACAAATGAAACTAAGACAATGATGTTGGGAATTGATGAAGTAGACGATGAATTTATTACAAGTAATGGTGAAAATCCCCTTTAAGAAGATACAAATATGTGTGTGCATGATTAATAAAAATATCATGGTAAGATATTTGTTGTAAATCATGAATATATGTTATTTACTCTATTATCACATTTTTAATTAAGAATTGATATTTGTTTGATAATTATGCTCCAAATTATGAGTAGAGTATGAACTATATTTATTATAGGTAAAGATTTCAATTTACACTACTACATTCTACTTGTAAATTGTGAATTATATTTGTTGTAAAATTTTCTACTATGTCACCATTTGATAGATGAATAAGGAAATACGACAGATATGTAACTGACCAAACCAGGTGTAGTGTATTTGATATTACTCTTGGTGAACGTATTATTTATAAGCAATTGCGTAGTTATGGAGAAATAATTCACTTCATTCCTCAACTTGTTGTCGTATTGTCACAAATGCGAAGTATATTTAATTGGGGTAGTAGGCCAAATGTTCCAAAGTCATACAAGAATGATTATTTTAACACTTTAAAAGTAAATACATGACCTAAACATTTTATCACTCTTCTTTATACTTTTATATACTGATTTTTTTTCCTTTTTAAGAATTTATTTCATTTCCATAAAAAAATTGTTGAACGTTATTGTTCACTTTGCATGTCAAATAAATATAAAAATGAAAATAAAAGGATATTGTGCTTATGATAACTGATTATCTAGAGAATAACCAATTTTTTTTATTGACAACAAAAAAAAAATATAAATTGAAACACTATAATGGGTGTTTCAACCCTATTACAAACTTTCAAAACAAAATACATAAACAATCTTATAATAATAGTCTTATCGTTGTTATCATTGTAGAAAAGCAAATATCCCATTAATAGTCACTAATCCTCATATCACAACTAGAGGAACAAAAGGCCTTATCCACCTATAACAAGCTAAATGGAATACCGCTGCTTACTAAACGACAATTAGTCAATGTAGCAAATTTAACTCATCACCAAAAATCCATCATCTCAACATCTCATCTAGTACGAACATGCAGTTCTACATTCATGTGTGCATCACCTGCAAGAAAATTCCGGCATGTATATTGGTTGGACGGTGTTATATATAAGCCAATACATGTGCAATTGGGGTAGATCCTCTAAAAAACCTGTCAGGAAGGATTACTAGTACAAAAAGAACAATGTATAATATTTACCTTTCAACGAGATCCAATAAAAGGCCATAAGTTTGAATATGCCCGTGACATGAATTAATGAGATGTAGTACAAGTTCTATGCTCCTAAGGATTTAATACACATGCTAAGACATAGCACCAGTCCGAGTACATGAATGTTGCCTTTTCTAACTTATTTGTTATCCAACACTACGTCTTAACCTGTGCTAAATTGAAAATCTCCTCGGGATCTTTTACTTTATTTTTAAAAATAATATCATTCTTATGTGTCAAAATAGTCCACACTATTGCTATCCACATACACCTCCACCATTCTTTTCCTTTAGTACTAGATCTTGGCAGCCTAAACTGTTGAAAATGTTCCTTTGGTGTATTTTGGGATACACTTACTAGGTCAACCCATTTATCACATATCTTCCACACTGTCCATGTAAAGTTACACTCATAGAAGAGGTATTGGACAGACTCTTCTCCATTACCGCACATAATACACTGTGAACTCAAAACATTAACACCCCTCTTAACAAGATTGTCCCTAGTTGAAACTTTATTGAGAAGCATCTTCCATGCAAAGTGTACTACAGTTGGTAGTGCTTTTATATTCCAAAGTTCTGTAAACATGTTTTCTTCTTCCTCTGGGTGTGGTTCTCTGATTTTCTTATATGCTGACTTCATTGAGTATGTGCTTAGGTTATGTGGCCAGACACAATGAAGTAACTCCTATTGAGTTTCCACCGTACGGTCTTCCTCCGAATTACTCTCCATTTGAATACTCTAAACAGGGTCAAATGCCACATGTTGTCCCTACCCCCGTTATATTTATGAGCAAGCAAGAACTGGTCCATATAAAACCTAATGCTTTCACTAGGAACTGTATGACCGCTCAACCAAAAGTTTTGCAAGATGGAGGATCTCGGGTGAGAATTATAACTCATAAGACTGCACAGAGATTACCTGTGAAGCTTGATAGGGCAAAGATCAAAACGGAGATGTTGGAAGAGAGGCTTAGAGCTATAGAAGGCAGAGGCAACTTTTGATTTGGGAATGTGATAGATTTGTGCTTGCTGTTAAATGTGATAATCCCTCCTCAGTTCAAAGTGCTTGAGTTTGAAAAGTATAAGGGAATCAGCTGCCCTAGAAGCCATTTAAATATGTATTGCAAAAAGATGGCCGCTCATGCACACGACGAAAAACTCTTAATACATTTCTTCCAAGATAGCTTGGTAGGTATAGCTTTGAGTTGGTACTTGTCAATACCCGATTTTGTTCGGGTAAAAATATACCGTTTTGTTTTCAATTTTGTAGATGCTTTAATCACAAAAATAAATAAATTTGTTTTTAAATTAAATTGATTGAATTTTCTTATTAAAAGAGAGAAAGAGAATATGAAATGAGTGGATATTTAAAATTAATTAAAGAATTAAAAAAAAATAATAAAATCAGATTTTGCTTGCCACGTGGCAAGCTAGGAATGGAGAGCTTTGCTCGCCACGTGGCAAGCTAGGACTGGAGAGGATTTGTGAGTGGAATGGGTTGGCACATGGGAGAGAGAAAAGAAAAAACGGAAATTGGTTGGCACATGAAAGATAAAAGGTAGACAAAAGAGAAGGAGGGGGAGCGAAAACGAAAAGAAGAGGAAGTGGGGAATTGAATTGAGAGAGTTTTTCGGAGGGGAGAGGGAATGAAAAATTGAAAGTGGAAAGAATCTGTGAGTGAGAGACTAAGAGGAGATTGGAATATTCATCACAGAGCTTAATAGTGGAAGAAAAGCAAGCTTCAAGCTTCGAAGCTTGCCGGAAAATTTGAGTGCCTCGTCGGAGTTGCCTCGGACCACCCTCATTCGACCTCCTCTAGGCGTCAAGAGGTAGATTTCTTCTTCCTCATCTCATTGCCGCATAATTTTCAAGTTTCTCTACCTGTGCACACTGCAAATCATATTCACCATTCTCGCCGGTGATCTTCTTCCATGAAGTTGCACCGGCGAGACTTTATTTTCCTGTTTGACACCGTTTCACTACATATCTTTGCTTGTATTAACTTGCATGATGATAAGAACAACCTAAGGAACCTTTTTCGACCTCTGGACCGGCCGTTCAAGGTCGTCGGAATCTCACCGGAAAATGTACTCCGGCGAGATTGTGTTTGCTGTTTTAATGTGTTTTGCTATGTAATATTGTGTAATTTCGTTTTCTGCACCTATTAGGAACATGTATGAGCAAAAATAATGAGTTTATAAACATGAAAATTGAAAAAACAGTGAGATTATGATTGGTGTTTGATATATGAGAGGAAGATGTTGGTGCATGTGATTGTTTCTGTGTAAATGTGGTTCAATGTTGTAGGTTAGGTTATGTTGAGTTGAATTGTATCATAATTGAGTTATTACAGTCACTGAATATGCATGAAATTGGATTCGAAAAACTGTATTTCATTTAGACATTTTGTCGAGCACCTGGTCTGCTCATTTTGGTCCAGTGGACTCACTTCGGAGTAAATTAGAGAGCAATCGGTGAATCTGTGAGATTGGTGGAGGAGTGCATTGGAAAGAGCTTCTGGAGCTCTTTTCAATGATATATTACATAACCATTTATGATAACCATAGGTGCTCTAAATCTAGCCCCGAAATTCGGGTTTCACCGTTAATCCTATTTCCTGGCACATAAAATAACATAAGTGGAGCATGGGCACTAGTTTGAGGCTTTCGTTCTCAAAATCCTTGAATCGTTAGAGGCCTTGTGAGGGTGCGTTGGAAAGATATCTTGAAGCTCTTTACAATGATATATGGAAAGTACATTTATGAATCCATTTGCACCTTCAAAATCGACCCCGAAAATCGGGTCTCAAAACTGGTTTCTGGAAATTCCAGAAACTAAGTGTTGGCTGGATTCAAAGTTGGTCACAGGACCAACTTTCGAGGGTTTTTCCTCTCAATCCTTGAATCTTCATGACGTTTGCGAGTAGGCGTTGGAAAGATTTCTTGGAGGTCTTTCCAATGGTATATCACAAGTGCATTTATGAAAATATATGAACTCCCAAATTTGAGCCCGAAAATGAGGTCCCAGCACTAAATTCTGGAGACTAAGTGTTGGATGCGAAAGTTGGTCACAGGACCAACTTCATGTGGTTATTTCTCATAATTCTTTAACTTATAGTGGATGTGTAAGTAACCATTGGAAAGATTTCATTATGCTCTTCAAATCCGTATACAACTTGCTCATTCACATAGCCATTTAATCACTCGAAATGTGATCCAAAGTTGCTTGTTCACCATTTTTTTTACAGCACAACCATGAAAATTCTAAGTCCCCAAAATCCTTGGTTTTGCTTCTTGATGCTATTTTGAGTCATGTGAACCTCCTAGTGGCACGAACGCTACCCAAAGGATGCGTTTGATTTTGCTCAAAACTTGCATTTAGAGTAAATCAACATCTGCAGACCCACTTTGCCTGAGCTAGATTCAGTTAATCCACTAAAGTAATAATCCTTGGCACGCACACTGCCTCTTTAGGTTTCATTTGTAGTGTTTAAGATTAAACCTCTCTCTCTCATAAAGCCTTGGCTTGTTTAAGCTCTCGGTGTAGGGAAAAACACGCACGCTGCTACCTCTTTAGACATTGAGAACTTTCGCGAGTCAGAGTAACATTACCTGAGCCTTAATTCCATGCAAGCCACGTTCGCTGGCACTATGTGTGGAACATTGGCACGTTCGTTGCCCTCCTTTTGATTATCCCTTTCTTTTCATTTCTCACTAAAATTATAAAATGACTAAAATACCCCTCAGTCTTAAAAAAAAAAGAAAAAATAGAAAAATATTAAAAAAATCATAAAATCAATTTCAAAATTACCCAATCACATATTTAGAACTACGTATTCCCCGATTCTTCACCCATTAAGGATGTTGATACGTAGGAGCAAGGTCAATCCTTGTAGGGTCCTTTAATTTAAAAATTATTGTTTTGTTTTTTAATTAATTGCATTTTAATTATATTTTTTTGGAAAAATAAATATTTTCTAAACCACATTTGATTTTGATCATTTAATTAAAGGTACTGTCTTAAGACAGACGCTGTGGGGTGCTAATACCTTCCCCTCATGTAATCGACTCCCGAGCTCATTTCTAGTTCGCAGACTTTTCCTTATTCTTTTCTTGGTTTTTCCATAGTTTTCCATAATAAATTATGGTGGCGACTCCATTTCTTTCTTCTCATTAGTTTTATTTCTTTCTTCTCACAAAGTGATGTGGAAAATATGAGAAATGCAAAAGGAATTTGAAAAAAAAAAAGCAGAAAGAAAAAAAAAGAAGCAAAAAGGAAAAAAGAAAGAGGAGTAATGATGATGGAATGTTTATAGAAGAAAATCTTGACTGCTTTTCACAACGTTTGGTTGGTGATCCTCATTTAAAACAAAAAATATAAAATCACACATATTTTTGACCTTAGCATCCCTTTTCTTCACAACCCTTTCAACCCCTAGCCACGTTACAAGCCAAATAAAGTCAACATCGATTGAAAAATGATTGTTGTGATTTTTCATAAAGCTTAACCTTGCAACAAAGGGGTGTAACTGATGAAACGTGCCGAAAAGAAAAAATTGAAAAAAAATGAACGAAAAAAAAGAAATTAAAAAATGAAAAAAAAAGAGAGATTGAAATACCTCTGGTAGAAAGCATTTACCAATCGACAAGCCAACTAAGAGTAAAGCAACAGAGAATAAAGATACAATTTGACAATCCTTTTTGTCCACCTTTGATTCAAATCAAGTCATTTTTCATTCAAACCTCATCGTCACTCTATACATTAAAACTAGGAAAGTTTCTATTTGTTCAACTCAGGTTTCCCCTTTTAGAGATACCACTCTCTCTACCATCCATTTTCATCAAAATCTAATTGTTCATTCTTCTCTTCAAATCCTACAAATAAGTCATTTCATTTTCATCTAGCCTACTGTCAACACCCAATTTCGTCCGAAAAATAAAAATTATTTCCAAAAATAAAAATTTCTAATTAATCATTTTTAGAACTAAAAAGAAGCAAAAAAAAAAATAATAATCAATTTTGAATTTTGTTGTCTTCTTTAATTTTCAAAAATAATACAAATAAGAACATAATTTGTCTTTTTCACAATTTTCAAAAACATTATAAATATAATATAATATAAAAAATTTTAATTAGTCAAGAAATATGATTCAAAACTTCATCCTCCGCAAAGATAAAAGTGGGCCCTAGTTTTTATCCATTTGCTTGTCAAACAAAAGAGGAGAGGGTTGAAATATACTTGACATGCGTTGGGGTTGCTTACACACCATATGCTTAGAGACAAAAAAATGATAACTTTGACCCCTGCAAACACTACTTTAGTTCTGGCAGCACAACATTTTGATGCAATTCCCTTTTGATGTTACGAAGACTTTGCATTTCAAAGCTAGGGACTCTTTAGGTTTTTTGGAAAAAAAAAAGAGAAATCGACCATGGGAAGGTGTCATTTTGGTTTTATTTGAAAAAGCAATACTAAGAAAGGAGCGGGGAGGGGGCTATATGAGGGGATGAAAAGTGAAAAATGGGGGTATCTTTTGGGGAGAGATCAGAGGAAGAAGAACAAAACAAAAAAGGTCAAGATTTTGTTCGAACAGCCTTCTGAAAGGTATGTCTTCTTCATTTTGATCTCAGTGGAAAATTTCAGTTTGGCTTTACATAGTATTCTTTTACACATATTTTGCTGGGTTCTTCATTTTGATCTCCGTGGAACATTTCAGTTTGGCCTACATAGTGCTCTTTTGCATGTATTTTGTTGGGCTCTTTTTTTTTTTATTTCCTTTTACTCCTATCGGTACCATGTGTTTGGTGTTATGCATTATATGGTTTCTTTTAAAAACGTTACTACACAAACCAAGCATCTCCTCATGCCTGCTAACTACTTCACCACAACCAACACGAAATACTATTTCTACTAAACATTGTTGCAAAGCCGCAGCCCCCTCTTTGGTACACAACATTTTGCTCTTAGCCTCTCACCTCCATACACCACGTCCTAACCAAAAGACATATACCAACTACACCTTCCCTCTCCTCTCACCCTTCTACCATGGAAGTTTGGCAGCCACCTAAACCTCTCCCCCACAATACCTCTCTATCATTCCTCCATGCACCGACATGTACCCACCACCACGTTCACCCACAACAACCTTCGTGAACCCCATGCCAAGCCTAGTCGCTTCCTCCTCGCCACGCACAACACATCACAACCGCCAGCTTCGCCGCCTCTAGTGACTGGAAAGTTTGTCAGATCAAGCAATGGTCTACGTTTCTTATAATCACTTTTCCATTTCCAAGAGTAATTCAAAGAGTAGAATCACCGGTTGTAGTGGTTACCACAGCTTCTAGAGGCATCAATACCAAGGTTGTTAATGTTGGTGTGTGGGAGCAACAAATATATCTCCTTCGTGTTTTCGATTATGCATGAGTGGTTGTGTTGTCTATTAATATATGTTTGTTTCACTTGTTCACAGGTTTGCATGAATGGATGCTCGTTAGATCTCTCTTTATTACATGAATAGATGCGTGGTAGCTTTTACATTTCACGTTTCCATTTTATGCATTTGGCGACTTATCTGATTCATTTATAGACCACCTTTATTTTCTTTTTGGTGATATGCATGAGTAATTATTTCAAGGCAAATGGGGCACCTTGTTGTGCCATGGGAGTGAGACCCGCGACTTTTTTCATAACCATTGGGACTATGGTCATTTTCACATGCATGCATTTTCATACTCCTAATGATATTTTGGTTTGGGGGTCTAGTGTTATTGCATTCCTAATAGCTTTAGGTGGCATTATCTTGGTGAGAGTGTGGGGTCCATGATTCTATTTCTTTTCTCTCTCGCCATTCACGTACAAAGTGTGACCATTCTATTGCATGCCTTTGTAGTATTTGCTTTCCAATTGCAATAATAGTGGGCCCACTATGTGCAAAACTTTCTTTTCTAATTTCCTTAATGCAACAAGCCCACCACATGCAAATCTTTCTTTCCTATTTTCCTTAATGCAAGTGGGCCTAGTACACATAATTTCTTCTTCTACATTTTCCTTACACTTTTAAATTTTTTCCAAGCTTTTGTTATCAACACCAATCCTTTTTCTTTTTATTTTAAGAAAATGAAAATAAAAAATAAACATATTTGGGCATATGATTTTGTAAAGTTTTTGTTCTTCTTTTCATGCCACTCATTTTTAAATACATCATTCAAAAAATGTTAGACAATACTTTTATACTTGTTTTTATTTAAATTATTTTCACATGATAATAAAACATTTCGTTTAAATATCCAAATGACTGCATGCGTCATACGGCATTTAATTTGAAAATTTTCACTACTTCATTTAGATGTTGAAATGACCGCACGCGTCAAACATATCTAATGTGAATACTTCTCTTTAAAAATATATCAAATTTCCAAAAATATAAAAAATACAAAATTTCAAAAATATAAAAATTTGAAAAGTTAAAAATATCAAACACCTCAAACAAACACTTTTAAAAGAACTACGCAACCTCTGATTTTCTATCCTTGATGGAAATACATAAGAGTAAGGGCTAACCCTTGTCAAACCCTAAAAATTAAAAATATTTTTGTTTGTTTCATCTGTATTTTGTCTCTTTTGGAAAAATAAACATTTCAAAAATCACACTCGTTTTTACTTATTTAATTAAAAGGTACCGTCGTATGACAGGCATTGTCGGGGTGCTAATACCTTCCCCACACGTAATCGACTCCCGGACCTAGATCCGATCTTCACAAACTAGCCTTATCCTTGTTTTTTTTTTTCATAGTTTTCGATAAAAACTATGGTGGTGACTCCTCTGTTTTGAAAATTTATTAATTTTTACGGATCACCGTCCCCATCATGATCCCGGTTGCGACACCTACCTAAAATTGGTGCAACTTTGCTCGCTTGTAATCTTGCGCATATTCAACTCTCAAAAGAGCATGCGAGAAACATGATACATAAAGTTACATCATCCCCTTTGCACGTAGTCTAGCCAACACACCAAAATTGAGGCAGTGATGCCTTACATAAAATTTTCCATTATAAAGGGGCATGTGATCCCAGTTTCTTTTTCCAAACCTCTCCCACATTTTTCATCCCTATACTAGCACATGCACCAAAACAATGTTTCCAAAAGAAAGGTTAATGATATCTTAACACTGACGATAATTTCAAAATTGCAACATCCCTTGTTTTCTAAAAGTAAAAACAAAATTTTGATGAATTCGATGATTGCAAAAGAACATTTGATTCATAATGTTGATCTCATAAAAAATAAAAAAAATTAAGAAACGAAAACGAAATGAAAAGAAAAAGAAATAAACAAAAAATAGGGTTTACATGAATAGATTTTTATTCTTACATTCATGCGTCCTCATGACATTCATATATCAAAAATAGAGTTTCATCTATACATTCATACGTCCTCATGGCTTTCATATATCAAAAATTGATTTTCGTCCTTACATTTGTGCATCCTCATGATATTCATAAAAATCAAAAGTAGAGATCCATCATACATCCATACATCCTCATGATATTAAAAAAATTCAAAAATAGAGTTTTCTCCATCCATCCATACATCTTCACGATATTCATAGAGTTTCATTCATACATCTAGACATCTTCATGACACATTCATTCTCAAGTTAACAAAAATGAAAACATATAATCTTATGCATTCATACATGCATTCTCATATCGTCATTCATTCAAATAACAAAAATAAAAAAATAGAAGTTCAAACATTCATACATACATTCATTCAAACAACAAAATGAAAAAATAAATTTTTATGCATTCTCATAGTCTCATGCATTCTTAAATAAATTGAAAAAATATATTATCATGCATTTATACATGCACTATCATAGCATTTCATAGATTCATCTATACATTTTCACAAGAATATGAAAAATAGAATCTCATACATTCATCATGAATTGAAAAGTAAAATCTCATACCTTCATACGAATATTCAAATGCAGAGTCTCATGCATTCATCCATGTATTCAAAAACAAAGTCTCATACATTCATATGAATGTTCTCATCCAAAGTTTAATGCATACATGCACTCTTAATAAAAAAATGAATAAGAATAGCAAAAATAGAATATCATCCATTCATCCACACATTCTGAACACAATTAATAGAAAATAAAGTCACACGCATTTTCAACAGAAAGAACAGAATAAGTCGTAACGCATTCGTTCGTGCATTTCGAAAAGAATTAAACTTCATGCATGCATTCATGCATATCAGCACGAAAATCAACACATACAAAAGTGTTCTCAAAAGCTCACTCCAACGTTCACATGGTGTTCGTCTGCATGTGATTGGTACGTGACCCTCTTAACATTGTCAAGGTTTTGAACTCACATATCATAATGTACAAGATTCAACACATGCAAAAGTGTTCTTCAAAATTCATTCCAGTATCCACATGGTGTTCGTCTGCATATCATAATGGTGTGATCCTATTGACATTGTCAAGATCTCGACCTTTCAACATAAAGATATATTACCTTCTCGACATTGCTAAGGTCTCCATAAAAATGAACACATGCAAAAGTGTTCTTCAAAATTCATTCCAGTGTTCACATGGTGTTCGTCTGTATATCATAATGGTGTGACCCTCTCGACATTGTCAAGATCTCAACCTTTCAGACATAAAGATACTTGACCCTTTCGACATTGCTAAGGTTTCTACAAGATTCAACACATGTAAAAGTGTTCTTCAAAATTCATTCCAGCGTCCACATCGTGTTCATCTATATATCATAATGGTATGATCCTCTCAACATTGTCAAAATCTCGACCTCTCAGACATAGAGATACATGACCCTCTTGGCATTTCTAAGGTCTCCACAAGAGTTAACACAAAAGTGTTCTTCAAAATTCATTTCAGCGTTCACTTGGTGTTCGTCTGTAGATTATAATGGTGTGATCCTCTCGACATTGTCAAGATCTCAACCTTTCATACATAAAGATACATGGCCCTTTTGGCATTAGTAAGGTATCCGCAAGAGTCAACACATACGAAAGTGTTCTCCAAAACTCATTTAAGTGTTCACATGATGTTCGTCTACATGTGGTGGTACATAGCCCTCTCGGTACTATCAAGGTCTCGACTTCACATTTCTTAATGGAGTGTGATCCTCTCGACATTATCAAGATTTTAAACTTTAAAAAATAAAATATATGATCCTCTCAACATTGTCAAGGTCTCAACCTCACACGTGGCGATGCATGTCCCTCTGCAAAGCAATGGCCTCGTCGTCATTCCCTTAAAAAAAAAGAAAAAAAATAATAATTTCTTTTTTCATCCTGAACGAAATTTGTGTTTTTGTCTTTACTTATCTTTTACTTAGATAATATGAAAATTTTACTTTTCAAATTATTTCGTAAAATTTAAGTAAAGAGGGGTAGCTTTCAACATCCTATTTCATCTGGGTGAAAAAATAAAAATATAAAAATGATATAAAATAAAAAGATAAGTTTTTTCTATTTGCACCCCTATTTTCTAATATGTAGCTCTTATTCTTATTTTTTTTTCTTTAGGTCGTTGGTCCAATTTCTCGATTTTCATTTATTCTTTCTTATCATCTTTTGCTAACGGGTGTTGTTTTGAGGAGGGTTTATTAGATTCATTTAACCTAAATTAGTAGAATGCATTTTCATTAATTGCATGATATAATTATTACATGTTTCAGTTATTGCATGATACATTAATCCCATGACATAATTATTGCATGGTTCAATTATTTGCGAAATTGAACGTTGCACGGTTCATTACATGACAGAGACAGAATTTGAACAAAAAATAGGCGTTGCAAGGATTAGCTATTTAACCAAAAAAAAATTGTACGATTCAGTGAATGATAAACGGAATTGCGCTCATTGGAAGCAATGACGAGGCTCTCATTCGTTGAACTAGAGTTCAATGTGCCGAATCATCAAAATTATGCATTTAAAAAGGAAAGAGAATCATAGCGGGTACAAAAAAATTTCAAACAGAGAATCGTAGAGATATAGAAACGTAAAAAAGAATCAAATAGAAAATTACCTTGAGAGAGAACAATTTTTACTGAGAATTAAGCATGCAGAGACAGATACATTTTCAAGACAAAGAAGGAAACATTTCAGAAAGCATTGCATAAGCAAGAGAAGAACAAGAAAGCATCAAGAACAAGGTTTCAAGAGTTTCAAGAGGTACACCTGAAAACTTAAGGCTATGCGAGCATGAATATTAGTCTCTGTAGTGTTTTCTTTCTTAGTTCCAATCTATGTGTTTTTGTTTTATGTTCATTATACAATTATATTTTGTATCTTTATTTCTCGATGAGATATGAGTGAACGACAGTAAGAGTTCTTTCTCCATAAAGCATATTTGAGAGAAATTAAATATAAAGAATGGAGTGCAGAGCATATCCAATCTTGAAAACCCTTTTACAATGACACTGTAATTATTAAAGAAATAATTGCTACCATGGGCATAGTTCTGGTGTAGAAATTGATACGTATTTCTTCCCCTCGTTGAATTCTCACCCTTCGTTCCTTAACTTTCATGAATATCAATTCTCAACACCGCATAATTTAAACCCATATCGCATTACAACATTCGGAGTTGAATGACATCATCTATAACATCTATCGAATGCCCTCAAACCTTTGTTGAATACCTTTAACCTTTTTTCGAATACCCTTAGCCCTATTCCGAATAATCCTAACCCAATTCTGAATGATGTAATCATTGCCCAACACCCATTACTGCACGACGTAAGCATTGCCCAAAACTTAGAATCGAATGACATAAACATCTTCCTAAACTCGTAATTGTATGACGTAAGCATTTTCCTTTGAACATTACCGAAAGACATAAAACGAAAAGCCCAAAACCTTTATTGAATGCCTTTGAACCTCTATAGAATACCCTAAACCCATAACTGCATGATGTCACTTGGAGTCGAATGACGTCATTCTAAGCACATAACTACTTTTCCATAAACTCCATAACCGCATGACGTAAGTCGGAGCCGAATGACGTCTTCCATAACACAAAACCACTTCTCCATAAACTCCAGAACTGCATACGTCACTCAGAGCTTAATAATGTCGCCCTAAACATGAAACTGCTTTTTCATAGAATCCATATCACAAGAATAACGTCGTCCTAACGTCGCTCGGAGCCGAAGCCTCAGTCGAATGACGATACACATAATCGTATGATGTCACCCATAATCACAAAAGCTTATCATCCAACCCACAAAACCATATGACATCATATAAAGTCGTATGACATCACTCAGAACTATACGACATCACCCAGAATTACAAACCTAATCTACATAACCACATAACCGTATGACATCATCCAGAGCTAAATGATATCATTTAGAGCTAAATGATATCATTTAGAACTAAATGACGTAAGCGAATGTCCAAAGTATCACTGATTGACCCAACCGACATTGAATGTGTTGTCTGAGAGCCTTTTTTTGAAAGCCTTAGTTGAATGCATTGGCCAAGTGCCTTTTCCAATTGCTTTTGGCCGAATGCATTTTCTCAATAGACTCTGCATTTATGTATTTTTCTTAATAAAATATCAAAATTTAAAAAAAAATATAAAACATAAAAAATACAAAATACAAAATTCTCAAAAAAATCAAGAAAACATCAAACTCTCAAACAAACAACTTTCCTTTAGAACTATGTATGCCTTAATTTTCCATCACTGATGGAAATACGTAGGAGCAAGGTCAATCCTTGTCAGGTCCCCTTATTTAAAAAATATTTCTTTTGTTTTTTTTTATATTTTCATATCTTTTTGAGGAATAAATAAACATTTTATAAAACCACACACATTACACTCATTTGATTAAAGTTACTGTCTTAGGACAGGCGTTGTGAGGGTGTTAATACCTTCCCCACACGTAACGAACTCCCGAATCGTAAACCATTTCTTTCCTGGTTTTTCAATAATTTTCCATAATAAATTATGATGGCGACTTCATCTCTTTTTATCACACACATTCTCATTTTCTCTTCTGGATCACCGTCTCGTCGTGATCCAGGTTGCGACACAAACATTACAAGAAGAATGATGGAATAAGAAGATCACTCCAAATGTAACCTAAAGAGATCTTCCATAGTAAATTTCATTCTTTATTATAGCCAAAGATGTCTAACCCTAAACCCAAAAAATGTGTTAATTAAAACACAACAATCAAGCGCAACATTCTGCGTTGGATGCCTACTTGATTCTATTACTATTCCAGTATTGGGCCTAATCTGTATCGGGCCCATATTCTTATGCCGGGCACCACCGCTACTCCTTGGCTTTTAGGGTTTCTCCGTGTTGGGCCTACATGATTAACTTGGGCTTGACTTTATTTGCTTATTTTTCTCACTTGTTTAAGTCTTGAATACAAATTCTTCTCATCCAATATTTTCCTTGTAACTTTCATCAAAATAAATTAAATTAATATAAAATGCTTCTTATGACTCCCATGATCAACTATTAATAAAAGTAGTTAAAATTGATAATTAAACAAGTTCTAAGTATAGAAAGAGTTTGTTTTTTAGATAAAATTGTATCAATGAGATCATATAAAATTACTCTATCAATAAGTGAAGTTTTCATCGGACGATATGCATGCACAAGACAATTTAAGTTAATTTTGTACATAACAAAAAGCTTTATGAGTTTATTCTATGTTGTAGACCATGTTCTCATCTTCATGTGTATTAAGAAGATCTCACAAAACAGACGTCAATGTCAAAGATCTCTTAAAGAACGCACTAAAGTTATATCACGCCACGTATATTCTGACGTGCCTCATGTCAAATTTGTAAAGGCTATCTACCTTGTACGATCTTATGCTACTCCAATTTGATTAAAGTTCTCTAATCAAGGTTTGATAAGTCAAGTCGGTTATGAGGATACTGCTTAAAGAAGAGATAAGCATTACATGCTACATGAAGCACATTTAATGAATCTCTATATTCATACATAAATAGACAAAGCATTGAAGATGAAAATTTGAGGTGAAGTTTCACAACCTAATATAAATAAGGACGAGGAAGTGCTTGTTGAAGGTACAGAAGAAGAATAACACAAGAAGCATAACAAAAAAGAGTAAAGAAGGAGATTCCACGAAAACTGACAAGAGGAAGATTCCAAGCTTTCGAAGAGGAGATTAGAGAATATGTACATATGTAATTTCTTAATATTTAGATGAACTGCAGAAAAGTTAGAGAGTCATGTTTCAAACTTGAGAGAACGCTTGGATGAAATTCATGCAATCTTGAACTTATAAGTGTCTTTTTGAGCCTTTAATTACCACATTTTACGTTCAAAGTGCACTTGGGGTAGTTTGACTCTTCCACTTGACCCTTAAAGCTTTCAAAAGTCTTCTCGTGCCCATTTAAAAGTAGATATGTTTCTCACATGTGACTTATCCAGAGTCATCATTATTTTTCACATACTACATTCAACGAACAACACATGTGCATTCCCTAATTTCAAGAGATTATCATGTGCTAATCATGCTCAATGGAGTTAACTCTTAATTAGAAAAGTTAACTTAGTTTTGTTGTCTCTTCCACTCTTAGAACGAAATCCTTTTGTATATATAGGGGTCTCTTCCATTTGAAAACTAGAAATTGAATGAAGCACTCCTTGTGTCTGAGAGTTCTCTTCTCTTGTTTTAGTTCTTATATTGAGAAGCTTTCTCGAGTAGTGAATTTTCTTGCACTTATCTTGTAGTTCTTGGATTAAAAGTGGTGTCTTCTTACTCATTTCCTTGTCTTAATCCATTTTTACTTTCTTTTATTTACTTGTTCTTGCTTTTACATTGAAAATAATACAATTCAAATGGGATTTCCATTATGCTTCTTTGCTTGGAGCAATGTCACTTGTATTTCCATGGAGTTTCTCTTCTTCAACAACACTTGAATTGATTAAGATCCTCCTCACTATAAATCATTCTTATCTTTAATCTCTTTTATACTAAATGTTATAAAATCTAAAGTAAGGAAAGAGTGTTTCTCAAATGAAGTCTTTGAAGGAGGTTTCAACAACACATTTGTCAATGAAAAATTGCATCTAACCATATGCTATCAAACACAATATTGTGAAAATTTTCAAAGTTTTTTAATATACAATTCAATCGTCCCTATTTGTGTATTTCACCTATTTTCACTTCACTATCGCAATTCCTGAGTCTCTTCCTTATTGTTATTGTTATTTTGATCACCATGTGCGCTCTCTCTCCTTCATTCTTGTTTTTTGTTTCTCTCTCTCTTTCTATTCCATTGTGACCACTTTTATGCTGAACATATCTCTTGTTGTGGAATGTTGCATAGTCAACACCTTCTTTTCTTCTATCGCTTCACAAAATGTGTCACTAAGGTAAGTCTTTCTTTATCTCTATCTGTTTTGTTGTTGCTAAAAAAACTCATTTGATCATCTTGGTATATGATGTTCAATATGTTGAATGATATGTTATTGTATTAACTAACTAACTTTAAAATGGGTGGTAGTTTTAAAAAAATAAATTTCAATTATATATATGTGTATGCTTTTGTTGACATTGTCTTTTAAATGATCAAACTACTTTTGTACTATGTGGAAGAGAGTAAGAACCAAATGAGATTCTAAAATTCTAGAGATATGAGTTTATATTGATAGTTAATTTTAAAATCTAAGTATATTTGAAGCTCTTCTATTAAAATGTTAAGAATATTAGCTTTATTATTACAATTTAAAAATTAATTACATATATATAAGTATGTTTACCTATAATTAAATGTAGTTGAACATAGAGATTAGAAAGAATGCAGTTATATTTAAGAATTTATGTGTTAAATTATATAGTAAACTTTAGGAATTTAGTACTCATTAAATTATTTAGTTAAGATTACAACTCAAGTATTTTGTTTTATTCTTACATTAACTTATATTTTGAATATAATTAACCTCAATCTTATAACAAACTTAGTCCATGATTTTTTTTTTCAACTTTTGTATGAATAATTAGTTTCTTATTACAAGTTAACTCATTTAAGATTTAATACCATAATTAATTAAAGTATTAATGTTCGTGTTCATCAATTTTGAACTATGTGATTGAATAGTTTGGAAAGCTTATATTTTTATTCTATTAGACTGATTAGGTCAATAATTATATTAAAATTTGGTGAAATTTTAATGTAAAAATTAGATATTTGTTCCTTAACTGTATACTTGATTGTTGTGAATTTAATTTTTACGTACTTGGAGATGAATATGAAATATTGTAGAAAGTTCGTCAAATTTAATAAACGGACACATAACTTTCGTGAATAAATTAAGTATATTATTTTATATATAAATGGGATTGGCTCATGCCTTTTTCAAAAACGTAAGATGCTTATGATAAAATTTCTTTGATATGTTTATTGGTAGAAATTATTACACTTGGATGAATGCAAGTCAAATTAATAATGAGTATAAGAAGGATGTTGAAGAATTTTCACTATTTGTGCAATGAGGTTAGGAGGTCGTGGAGAAACTAGCCACAACCTTGACGAAGAGTGGTGGAAATCTTTTTGAACTCTCTAAAATGGGATGAATCTTTCGCTCAAGCTTAAAGACTCATAAAACTTTCTCTTAGTGTCATTCATTTCGTTATGAATATGTTTTTTTTTTTTTTTTGTTAATTTATGTTTGGCTAAACTCTTGAAGGTTTGAAGGTTTGAGGTTGGATAAGTCCCAATTATGCAATGTTTTTGGACTTGTGGAAGGTAAGAACAACAGGTGAAGTTGGCAAAAGCAAGGCGGCTAAGGTGGGTGAATGTTTATTTAATTCTTAATGTGTTCTTAGGTTCTAGCTTGAAGGTTTGGCTCTTTTAGATGTTTCAAGATCTAGCGTGGTTGTTTATTAAATTTTGGCTAAGATATGGATGAAATTTGGCAATGAGGTTGAGAGAATAGTTGAGGGAATTCATGGAAAGGAATGATTTTGGAAGCAAGGTTGGAGGGGTTAAGTTGGTTGTAGTTACCAAGAGGTGTGGGAATGGTTTGGATGATATTGACGGGTGGAGCTCACAGAAGTGACAAAACTTAGAAAAAGAAAAGAAGAAGGAACCTAGTGGTAGAAGGAAAATGAAAAGGAGGGAGGAGCCTATGAATGAAAATTTACCTTAGGGGAAGAAGAATGCTTCACTTACAAATATGCAACCTTGATTTATCCTAGGTGCCTTTCATAAATGAGATGATTAGAAAATGGAGTAGTTGAGTTTCTACTAAAGATAAATAATGCTTCAATAAAACGAAAAGAATCATCTCTTTTTGTATATCCTCGAAGTTGTAGCCAAAGTTCAAATATGTAGTTTATAAATAGAGTGGTAAAATACCCCATCCTTGCCCTTGTATCCAAACAAGAAAGAAAGAAATCTAACTAATGACTAAACTATCTAAATAGAGGTTTTTTATTAGAAAAAAATTTATATTATTTATAAAATCTTAAGAGCATTCCCTTTGTATTTATATATTTATTTAGTTAATCTTTTTTTAAAATCTTTTAAATTGAATTCTTCTTAACATTTGGAATTCATGGAGTTTATGGGAATTGCCTATCAAGCAGGTAAATTTGAGGCAGATATAGATTCATTTAGTGTTGGTGTTATTATGAAAGATAGTTGTGTTATTGTTAACATATTAGATAATTAAGAGACACCTGAATATATTCTTTTTATGTTAGTTTTTTTTTTTTTTTTTGGAGAAGTCCCCTCATGTGGTAGTTATTGAGTGAATGTATAAGAGATAGTTAATCATACTAATAAGTCTATGTAACCTAATTTGACAAAAGTGGTAGTTGAATATACTAAAGATGCAATCACTCCAATTAGTGCGACATACGTTTACTATATTCATTATATCATATATGTTGAAAATATGTAGGCTGAAGTTTAAGATGAGGTGAATTAAACTGTTAATCTGTTTTAAAAACAAGTTGGAAAGAATGAAAGTTTTTATTAATCAATATACACTAATTAAAGTATGCACACAACAACCAATTAAAATCACAACACAACAAGCTAAAAATGAATTTTTATGTGTCCTGAAAAATAGTTAGCTAAAATGTCAAAATAGTTAGTTGAATCTAGCAGTATTCAAACAGAACAATAACAGGTTAAAATTGCAAATCAATTTATTAAAATTTTCACAGCAGCACTTATGAAAATTTCAGTTGTTCTGACAGAAAATCAATCAGCTAAAATTAGATTTTAATCAATTAAAATTTTAAATTTTTCAAGATTTAAAAGTGATCAAGCTTGTAAATTCTTTCTAAATCAATTTTATATGAAGAAGGATTGAAAAAAAGATTTAAAAGTATTTTGCCCAGAAAAATAGTAAGCTAAATCTGAAAAACAGTTTATTAAAATATGACTGGAAAAGGATTTAACTGTTTTGTAACAATGATTATGGAAAATAGTGAATTATCCAACAACTGTTACCAGCTGATTCAATTGTTAAAACTGGATTTTCAATCAAGAAGAATGTTAAGATCAATTACACAAGCATTCCAGAAAAAACAATTGATTAAAATACAACTTCAGTTAACTGTTTTTCATACCAGAATCAAGTTTTAAGTGTTGTCCAGAAAAAAAAAATAGACTATTTCACAATTTTAGTTAGCTATTTACACTAGAAAATCAAATTTGATGTGCAATAGGAATGTGATTCAAATGGTAGTGAGATAAAAGAAAGTACACAAGGAATTTTATACCGGTTCGCTCTTCCTCAAGAGCCACGTCAAATCCTTTGCAAAACCTTGTAAAATTTCACTAAAATCCCAAATTTTACAATCAAGTAACATACAAAGACTCAATCTTGAACCCTAGAAGATTTATTTAACCCTTGTGCAGAACCCTACCTCACAATATACAAAACCCTACGGCAAAAATGCAGAAGCCTACTGCAATGTACAATGCAAACTTACATCAAAACGAAATTACAGTGCAATACTACACCAATTATGCTCAAACACCCTATTCAAGTGTAATGCAACACAAGAATCAATGAAATTCAAATTACAAACAATCGAGCACAAAACAGCAACAAAACCAATTTCTAGACAGTAAGAAACTCTTATATGTGATGAAAACTAGCAACAGAATGCTCCACCCAATCATATGCTAGCAAAAATCCACTCAAGAATGAGACTCAAGGGTGATCTTGATCCAATCTTGATCAACCTCTCACTTCTTGAAGGTTTCTTTCCAAAGAACTCTCAAGTGAATTTAGAATTGTTTCACAAACTCAGAAAATGCCAAAAGTCCCTTGAAAACCTACAGCGTGCAAGGTTATATAGCGAAACTTGCACTATTAAGTAAAAACAATCTGTTGTTTTTTTAAAAAACAATCGGTTGATTTTACTTCAACACAAAAACAATCAATTGTTTTCGAGAAAAAATCATTGTTTTTGTTCTGCATTAAAAATTTTAACAAAACAAGCTTTGAAAACCTTTTTTAATTTGAGTAAATTGGAGTTCGTTGCATGCAAATGATAGAATGACATTAAACAAATGTAAACAATAACTTAAGACATTCTACTCTATCCCAACCAAAGCTCCAAAGAAAATCTTCATCAAATCTTTCGAAGCTTCATAGGATTGCCTCATCAAATCTCCAATCCAAGGGATGTAACCAACAATATACATATATAATTTGACTTATTTAAAAGAAAAAAGGTAGATATATGATTATGTCATATTCTTGTTGTACTATGGACTGAGATGTTCCCAGCCACGACTCTAATAATTTGCTATAGGTCGAAATGTTCTCGGCTATAACTCTATTATAGATCTAGATGTCCCTAACCAAACATAGACTGAACACTATTCAGCCCTATAAGCATGTTATATTAATATTTTCTCTCTGAACGAGTCACACAATATTTCTGACAGCAATGGTATGAGAAATCATCAAATGTCAAATCAATTATAGCAAAATTACTTTTTCATTATTATAAAATAATGAAATATTTATTTTAAATAGTTTTAAGAGGATACCAAACTAAATTAGAGATTAAATTAAAAAAGTAAAAAGACAAAGGTAAAAATTGTAACTCAACCTTTTAATAAACAAACTAAGCTTGATCATTTTGATATAACCCATTATTGGGTATGACTCGCAATATTAGTCCCTAATAGATCCCTTTTGCCGGCTCTAAAATAACCTTGTCGCGTAGTTAGACGTTTTATGTAGCATATAATCGACTGTAAGAAGTAATGTCAATCAAACATTACTAAGATTCCGTATTCGGTAAAGAAAGGAAAAAGTAGTATTAATCAAATTGTTCTATTTTTATAAGAAGAAAAAAACATCATGGCTTCGAGAAGTATGACCTATGAAGCATCTTCTCTGCGTTTGCTCTATGTTTGTGGACAAATGACGTATTTGTTATAAGGAATCCTATCAGATGAAGACAAATTTGACGTCCAAGAACATAAATTAATCATAGGAAGGAATAGAAGTTTCTCGACAATTATCCGAAGATGATCGCAAGAAAATAGAAAACGATGCATGAAAGCTTGATTAATGTCACTTTGGTATCTCAGCCTTGGTAAAATGGATCTAGTTTTATTAATATTTGGTGAAGCTTGCAAGATTCAACTTCAGATTTTTGCCGGAGGAGTAACTTGATGAGAGCTTGGTTTATATATTTTTTTCTTCTCCAAAGTATCTTTCCACTTCCTTGACCATTATGGTTGGGGTTCTTTTATAATTTAAGGATTTAAATACTTATGCTAATTAAAAAAATTTCGTAACTTAAAATATTAATAAATTAGATTTTTATAACTTTATAATTTTGAAAATCTTACGTTAATTCTATCTATGATCAAATAACAATATATAAATGATATTTTGGTTGAGTTAAATATAAAAATTATAATGTTAAAATTTATATTGCTATATTTCAATGTTTAAAATGATAATAAAAACTAATTTTATGATAGTATACATTGAAATATAATTAATTAATTAAAAATCAACTACATTTTAAATTATAATTAAGACATTTTTACGAACTTAATCTACATACTCATCAATTCAGTAATTGATTTGATAAAATTTATTATTCCTAAAATTTATTGAATGAAATAATTTTGGAAAAATTATCTGACATTCTCATAAATTTCTTTACAGAATTGATGATAATATGAATAATGATACTCTCCTAAAACCTACAATAATTTCTTCTCCTATACAAATGCAATTTTTAGAACATGTGAAATATCTCATTTAAATATGGACGAATTTTTATACGTTAAAACTAATTTAAGTAGAAATTGAATATTAAAATTTAAGAAAATAAGATATTTTTTTATAAATTAACTTATATAAAATTAATTTTAATTTTAAAAAAAATAATTTATTTATTTTATTTTTCTGTTAAATGTTCTTATTAATAATTCATACAATACAATTTATTGTTTCAATTTTGATAGAGTCAAAAGATGCCAACCGTCCTTGTACAATAATCATAATATCTAGAACGTCCCCTGTACTTAACATATTGTTCATCATTTCTCCCATTCCATAATCAAAATAACAAGAGTCATTATGATACAAATTATAATAATATGACAGAAGACAAACTCTGCAACGTAGATTGATTAACGTGATTTATTTATTATAATAGTTTTATCTAATTTGAACAAGATTATCTTTAGCAAATTAGAAATGTAATTTATTTATTTTTAAACAAGAGGAAAACAACAGGAGAAGTGAGATATGCAGACAAGTAACATGCTGGTGTCCCAAATAAAATACTGGTATTTCCATTACTAAAGAAAATGCAGACACGATTTCATGGATCACGTCAAATGGATACATTTTAAACTCAAAGCTGCATCGATTATTCGTTCAAAAAATGATTCAAATTGTAACGATTTAATTATATATTAATAAAATAGTTTCTTATTAAATATTTTTAAATAAATTAGTTTAGACAAGTTACTTAGCAGGTTCATCTATTAAACAATATTTTGTTAGTGATTTTGGATACAGTTGTTTCCGATACAAAATGCTTCCTGCATTTAACAAATTTTCAAAATATCAATAATATCCTTATTATTTTTATTTTAAAATTTATATATTGAATGATTTTTCTTTTTCTCATATTTGCAAAAACATCTCTCTTATATTTTCTTTTAACAATAATAAAAATGATGTTAGAGGTTGTTAAAATATTTACAATTTAATATGATTAATTTTAAAAATTCAGTTTAACACATTATTTTTAAATATTTAATTTTGTATTTCTTAAAAACAAATATAGATATTTTTTAATATTTATTAGATTTTTTTTATTATTTATGAAGAAAGTTTGTTAATATTTATTACGAAAAAGAGTAGTTAACAACTTTTTATTTAATTGTACTTGTTACGTGACTTAGTATGACAGAGAGAAAAAATTCATTTGATAAATAAATTTAAAAATAAAAGTAATAAAGGCATTATTGACATATTGAGAATTAATTAAGTGTAAGAAGTAATGTGTATCGTACAACAAGAAACTGTCGATTTTGGATGTTTTGATTAATGACGTTCTATTAACTACATTGTTATTTTAGTCATTCTCTTATATTATGATAAAAAAAAAGTCTTAAGAAACATTTTAGGAGTATCACTACAAGAAAAAAAGGTATTTAGAGATCAATTTTTAGCTATCAAATGAAATGGTTACTAATTGTGACCAAAATAGTTATTAAATTAGATTTTGGTTGTTAAATAACTACAAAATATAAGTAATGATTGATTTTAGTGACCAATTAAGTTAAGATAATTAGTATCTAATATTCACTACTAAAGTTTTAGTGTCATATACTATTAGATTTTAAATTAGTCTCTAACTTAATTAGATACCAATTTAATTAGATACCAATTTAGAATCTAATGGTATGAGTCACTAAAACTTTAGTAGTTAATTTTAGATACCAATTATTTTGACTTATTTAGTCACTAAATTAAATCATTATTTTTATTTTGTAGTTATTTAGTAATCAAAAATCTAATTTAGTGACTATTTTGGTCGCAATTAACAACCATTTCGTTTGGTAGCTAAAAGTTGATCTCTAAATAACATTTTTCTTGTAGTGTATTTACGTCAATAATATAGATCACTTACATAAAAAAATGTGAATTATGATGCTTAATTTAAAGGTTTTAAATAAAACTTTTGCACATCACTCATTATTTCTAAAATTCACTAGTTCTAACTCCACAACTTTGTTGGTATATATGTGGATGATATCATACTAGCAGCTAATAATATTATTGAGATATAACCAACATTATTGTTATGTTTGATCAAATTTTAAAGATAAAGAATTTTAGTTATCTAACATATTTCTCAGGCTTGAGGTGGCAACAAAAGCATACATTTATGTCAATGCAAATATATTCTAGATCTTCTTAGTGACATTGATATGCTTGCCTCTGTACCTATTTCAATATGTATGAACTTCTTTAAAACTCTTATTATTCTCTCCTCCTATAAAAGACTTATTACTAGCTTATTTATCTTACAAATACTTGACTTGACATTACACATGTTGTTAATTATCCCAATTACTTTAATGCTTTCCCAACTAGATATTATTACGAAGCTTCTTCTCAAATCCAACAATATCTCAAACAAAACATTTGGAAAATGAATTTTTCTTATTGCAAATAGTGATATACAGTTCAAAGCCTTTAGCGACTCTGACTGGGTTAGATGTGTTGACTCACAAATTTCTATAACTACATTATCTATTATCTATCAAAGTTATTCTCTTATATCATGTGAAGAAATCATATGCATTAAGTGAGAGAGAATTTTGTTATTTTGGATATACACACAGTGTATAATAGATATTGGTTTTACAATATCTTAGTTTTTGAGAGGAAAACATATAATACAATATGATGCTTATATGTATTTAAGGTATGGTTTATATAAGGTTTAAATCTATCTGATATGTGATTATGTATGTAATCCATCTATGAGAGGTTTGAGGATTTAGGATTTTTTTAAGAAAAAATGTATTGGTTTTTTGTTTCAACATATTCTGAAACTTTTGATGTAATTTTGTGTAAAGAGTTGAAACATTTTTTTTTTTTTGCTTTTCATTAATTTTATTTTTTTTATTGATAAGAAAAATTATCCTATATCATGATACTATAAAAAACAGCCGACTATCTTAAAAAATTATTTAAAAATATAATATTAAACAATTATATTAATAACATGTGAATCACAAAAATTACAACAATTCCCTTTCTTTTCTTTTTTTTTTTTTTCGGTTTGTATACACTTATTTTTTTTTGCATATATAAGCTAAGCTTCCCTCTTTTGTAAAAACACATGAATAAATGCATTTTTCAGTTTTATTTTCTTCCCTCCTCTCTTGTTACTTCCTTTTTTTCTTCGTTGCGCGTCTTACCTTCCGCAATCATTGCTCACATCTTACAATAACAATTCCAAGATTATCCTATAACGAAACCTTCATTTTCCACTTAATCTCTTAAAAGTTACAGTGGAGAAGTTTTTCTAAACATTCACTTATTCGCAAAACAAATTCTGACTTATAAAACTACTATTTTTTTTAGAAGTTCTTATAAAAAAATCATTTTCAAATATAATTAATTTTAATAAATTAATTTGCTAAAGAAGAGTTATCCCTTTATATATATATATAAATTAATTTTAAAAACGTGAGTTTAGACATAAGATAATCTCACTTGATTTAGTATTTATGTATATTATACTTTAACCTAAATCCTAATGGAGACAGAATATCCACTTGTCTTGCTCTTTAATATTTCCTCAAGTAACATTTATATGTTGAACTACACATTGAGGACTCTCTGTCGTTGATGGTCTGTTTAAATATTACAAAACGAACATAACATTATTAAATATTTATCAATACTTGATATACATATAGAAAGAGAATAAAAATTATAGGTTTTTAAGACATAATGTGAAAAGAGAAATAAGAAAAAAAAGTAAATGTTTAAAAAAGTAAATGTTTAATGTATGTATATCAAAAAGAGGTGCATGTGAATCATTATCCAAAATCATTATATTATAGCTATCAACCTATGTCTTCATCCTATAGAGAACTAGTAAATTATTGGAAAGGGAAATTCATTTATAATCATCATCATCTATATCTATAAAAGGGAAAAAGATATATACATTACACGTGTATAAAATTACCATTTTACCTGTTTCTTTGATTTGTTTCCAAATAATGGGTAGGTTCATGAATGAAACTGTGATACCCCTGCTTGTTCCATTGCTCTATCTCCATCCATCAAAATTTTCTTTTTAATGACTGACACGATAGCTAGGAAGTACAGACAAACATCACCTTCTTTCTTTACACCACCACTTCCTTACCCTACTACGTTGCCTTCTCTTCTTGTTCATCTTCGCACGCAAAGGGTTTCATCACGCAAAGTGAAAACAACATAAATTTTGGAAGCGTTCCTTTTCTTCATGAACAAAAACCCTCACGTGGTGTTGTCTGACACCCCTCATTTTTTTCTACCAACCTGAATGAGAAATTTGGAATGCCTTCAATCACTTGTCTCCTTCACTCTTTTTCTTTTAACCCCACCATGCACCCTCCTAATTAAACCCTTGCTGTTATATTTGTTGAGGATAGTGTTCCTCTATAATGAAAATAAAAGTGTTTTATGATACTTTCATGTCAATTAGATGCTATTATAGTGTTAGAAAATACTTTGTTGATAGAGGTAAAATTCTGCTTTGCATGTATTACGTACGTTTCAAAAATTATTCTTTAATTATTGCACACAAAATATATCTACAAAATCTTCAAGTATTTAAGTTTAGTTTTTCTTCTTTGCTAACTTCTTAATAAATTGTACATGAATATCTCTTGTAAGCTTTGCTTATCTAAATTGTTTACATATTTTGAAATATGTTGGTAATTAACTTAATGCTATAAAAGTTGAGATTTACTCATTCTTTATAATTTGATTATATCAATAGGTGATGTCAGATTTTAATAACACAGCTTTTGTAAGATTGAAAAAGTGTGTGATACAATAATGTTTGACTTAATAAATCCAAGTATATATGTCATTCTGATAGATTTAATACAATCTTAAAAAATGAAGTTGTGTTTAACCTATTTCTATTAAGATAAGATTTGCATCTCTCTTGTAGACTATAATTTAGCTATACATGAAATATTTCGAAACTTAATATTTTAAGATTGTTTCAAGCAAATAGAAATGTAAATGATGAAGGAATTGAAGGTTGTATTTTATGTTTGATTTGGAACATCGAGAAAAGAACTCACATGGATAAGATATGTCTGACGCCAAAGGCATGTTTTTCTACCTTACCACTTTCTTTTCCCTGACTTTCCTTTTCCGTCTTTCCCGTGCATTTTGAATTTCTAACCCCTCAATCTTTTCCTTCCCCCTTTAACCCTCTTCTTTCATCACGTTGAGACAAAAAGAGGTGTCTTGCATTAGGGATTTGGTCTTCGTAGATCGTTGCTGCAATTGTCCTTTTTTCCACTTGCAGATTTGCTAGGGATGTGCAAATCATAGAACTTGTTTCTGGCGGATGCTTTCCTTTTCTTTCTTCAGTTTGGGTTACAGAGATCTTATATTAAATTATAATGCATGAATAGAGCATGAACTTTATTTATAAATCGATTTTTGTAAGATAAATTAAACATTACGATGGTCAAGAATATAACTTAATCATTGTTGTTGGTCTTTTGCCACTGATCTCACATTAATAGTAAATCAGTTGTTAATATTTAATTTCGTCTTTGAGATGCTTATCTTTTAGTGTGAAAAAAATATATAATAAAAGCTATATCAACTAAAAATATGTGATCAATATATAATATATAAGAAGTATAAATCTTATGAGATTTCATACAAATCTGAATTATTTTCTTTACGATTTATGCAGGAAACTTGTACCGAAATGTAATATTTAGATTGTATGAGACAATATATTCTGTCCTATATATTTAGATGATATTAATTGATATCTATGCTATTTAACATGTTTTTCAAATAATATTCATTTAGAAGCATTATTATTAACTAACAAATCTCAATATTGACATCTTAAAACTCAATGGTCAATTTTATCAAGATAATAAAGTATTATTAAAAGAAACAAAACAAAAAAATAACATGGAAGAATCAAATCAAAACCCATGTAAGTAAATAAAATTCAAACTCTAAAAAATTATAATTATTTTTAAAGAAATCTTCCTAAACATAATTTGATAATACCGAACCACATAAATTTAACATGGCCTTAAGGACATCATGACTTTAGTATTTTTTCTATGTACGCAATTTTCTATCTAATCTATGACTATTTCGAATGCCACCAACTCCAATGTAAATAACTTTTTTCTCACAATTTGGTTCTATGGCTATTTGAGATAGATAAGCACAATATAAATATTTAAGACGGGAATGTAAAATGTAATAGTTTTTAATTTCACAGCTTGCTGAAATGGGGGAATTTCTTTTAATGAAAACTAATGCTGATTGATGTGTGTTTTATTCTTTAACTTTTTAGTTGCTTAATGTATTAATTAACAGAAATTCTCCGCTTGAATCGGTAAATTACACCAGGACAATTTCTTGCTATATTCTTTTAATAAAACATATGCTAAACTGTAGCAATGGATTCCAATTATTTTGTTATTTTAAACATTGCTTTCTTATTATTATACCCATATATGAGTAATTGAAAAACGAACTGTGTCTAGACTGTATGACCGTATTAATCAGGTATAATTGATCAAAATATCATGCGTTTTCGTTGACAATTATTTTGAGGAATTTATTTATATGTTGGGTAGAAAATTGAATTATATTACTTGATGTGGACAAGGCTTATTCACATTGGAAGATGCTTTGTGGATAATCCATTTTGTTCCTTCAATAATCGAAGCCCCTGTTTATCCCCAACACTAGAAAAATCAAACTGAATAATTAAGCGCAAGTGCATTCCAAAATGGATAAAATAACATGAAATTTAGTTCACACAGGAGAAGTTAGGTCACCTTTTGTTTGCATTCATTTGTCTTGGGATATGACGAGTTGTCAAAATTCCCATTGCAGAGGATCCCAATGTACTTGAGGAATATATGCTAAGAAATCCCCATAATCCTTGTACCAAGCTCTAATAGTGTAAATTAGAAACATTTTTTGGAAGAATAGGGTATCCAAGTTTCTTCGATTCCATCAAACGAATAAAAAATATACATAAAATAATCAAACGTTCTAATTAACCATTACTTACTATGCATGGCATTGACTTTTGTTGTATCATTCAAATTCAGTGTATTCACAACACCTTAGCCGTATCTTTGAATCATGATAAACGAATCTAAGCTTGGGTTTGAATTATATAGATTGCAACTAAAATTTAACTCAAGCAAAAACTTACCTTTTTTAAGTTTTTTTCGAAACATGGGTATAGACTGAAATTCTTATGCAATTTGTACTTTTTTTTTTCCTTTTTTGCTTCATATCACATAATTTTATTTGAAATACTATCATATGTTTTTTTTCCTGTTATGAAGTACTATTAGACTGACATTATCACATACTAAATGTGTACATTTTTCTTAGCAAAAATTTATCACGATTTCCTATATAATTCAAGTCTAACTGTTCCACTAGACCTAACCTATTAATATGTTCAAATTATGTTTGGAAAATGTCAAAAACTCTTTATATACACGTCTTTATTAATGCCCTTTATTATCAAAGCTAACTTAGACATTTGTAGGCTAAACTTTTGTACTCTCATGATTTGGGATGCACAAACAACAATATATAAACATGTACAACGTTAGGAAAGTGAAGCGAAGTTAAGAAATAAAGGAACATGATATCTTGAAGGGGATTGAAGAAAACTGGTTTGGATAATTAATATGGAAGGAAAAGTGTCCAAAGACAATTTCTTGCGGACGGTACGTTTTGATTCCCATTGACCCTGCTGGCTCATGTCTAATGCCTATGGCATCTTGGAAGCATTCTCAACTACCAAAGCAGTAAAAATTAATCTAAAAGCCAAACATGGCATAGATTTTAAAAGCAGGTCCAATAATAAAGACACATCAACGTGTTTTCCTAACCCCCAAAAAGCTGATCCTAAAGAATAAAAAGATACCCTTCTTAATCTCTCCGTCTTATTTGAAAACATTATACAAGAAAAATATCTTATTATCACTTTCTCGGTCTTATTTATATATATACACATCATGTCACAGCACAAAGTTTGTGAGCTGTTTCCCAGGTAAAGCCAACAAACACAAAGAACATATCACAACACTTTGCAATATGTTCTAGATCTATTGATTTCTTCCTTCACTATTGCTTTCAGATAAATGGAAGATTCAGAGGGAGAAGAGCTTCTAAGTCTTACTCTTTCGGTTGCTGCAGGTAGGGAGAGGAAAAAGAAAGGAAGGACAAGGGAAGATAATACTAATTCTCTTGTTATTCCTGTGAAGTCCAATGAAGGGTATGAAGGGAAGATCTTTAGGCTCCTCCAAATGAGGGAGCTGATGCTAAGAGAAGATCACAGAAGAAAAGGAGTGGTTGAAGATATGAATAATGGTCTTCCTTTGATTCACTTGCTTCTTTCAACTGCCACTTCTATTGATGAGAGAAACTATTCCGCAACTCTAGAGAATCTCATTGAGTTGTACCAAACAGTTTCCCTACTAGGTGATTCAGTTCAACGTGTGGTGGCCTATTTTGCTGACGGTTTGGCTGCAAGGCTTCTCACAAGAAAGTCCCCTTTCTATGACATGGTCATGGAGGAACCAACAAGTGAGGAAGAGTTTCTTGCATTCACAGATCTCTATAGAGTCTCACCCTATTACCAATTTGCTCACTTCACAGCTAACCAGGCCATTTTGGAGGCCTATGAAGAGGAGGAAGAGAGGAACAACAAATCACTTCATGTCATTGACTTTGATGTCTCCTATGGTTTCCAATGGCCTTCTCTTATTCAATCACTTTCCGAAAAGGCAACCAGTGGCAACAGAATATCCCTCAGAATAACAGGTTTTGGGAACAACCTGAAAGAACTGCAAGAAACTGAGGCCAGATTAGTTAGTTTCTCAAAGGGGTTTAGTAACCACCTAGTGTTTGAATTCCAAGGGCTGCTAAGAGGCTCGTCAAGGCTCGTCAACCTAAGGAAAAAGAAAAATGAAACTTTGGCAGTGAACCTTGTTTCTTACTTGAACACTTTGACTAGTTTCATGAAGGTGTCGGACACATTAGAACTTGTTCATTCTCTTAGCCCCTCCATTGTGGTGTTGGTGAAACAAGAAGGTAGCAGGAGTCTCAAGACCTTCTTGTCAAGGTTCACTGAGTCTTTGCACTATTTTGCAGCCATGTTCGATTCACTAGATGATTGCTTGCCACTTGAGAGCACTGAGAGATTGAGGATTGAGAAGAAGCTTTTGGGGAAAGAGATCAAAAGCATGCTCAACTATGACATGGATGGTGTGGATTGCCCAAAGTATGAGAGGATGGAAACATGGAAAACAAGAATGGAGAATCATGGATTTGTGGGAAGAAAAATTAGCTCAAAGTGTGTGATCCAAGCAAAGCTGCTTCTGAAGATGAGGACCCATTATTATCCCATACAGTTTGAGGAAGAGGGTGGAAGTGGGGGTTTCAGAGTTTCTGAAAGGGATGAAGGAAGAGTTATCTCTTTGGGATGGCAAAATAGGTTTCTTCTCACAGTCTCAGCATGGCAACAAATTTGACAGAATAGATACTCCTTCATTCCTAGGTTCTAACTTTCATCATTTTGGTAAAAATCTGCACTCAAAATGATGAATTTTAACTTATATTTTGCTATATATATTTCTTTGGCTAATATATGCTAACGTTGTTGTTGACTAGAAATGTGTAGAGCTTTTAGTACTTGCTATCTAAGTAATTATTAAAGTAAATAGATGAAATATGTCAAAGGAATGTTTCTCTCCTTCCCAAGACTGGTTCAATATGAAGAACCCTAATTTAATTTTCCTTTTTTTTCTTTTTCTTTTTTTAGCTAAAAACAGAAAACCCTAGCCTGAGCCATTTTAAAGACATCTATTACCCAGAAATATAAATGTATAACCGTATATTTAAAAACTTATATATATATCTTCTCTTGAGTACTTTTGTAGTCATAAAAAAGCGCATGGCAAGTGCTCCTGTCGATGAAATAATTACCTATATAAGTAATAGAAAATGATACTATGTTAAGATATCATCAGATTTATAGAAAAGATTATACAACGTTTGTGAAGATTTCATACAAAATTATTAGTATTATAAAACTTGTTGAGATTCTTTAGTAGCATTAAACCATGATTGTAGAGAGGTAAGTATAGTTCGCTCTCAGACCATACAGTTTATTGTTTACAAGGTAGGTAGTGGATAACGTGTATTAAATAATGGAGGGGGAAATGTTCATCGTAGGAATACTTTATATAGTAATTACACATTTTGGAAGTAAACTATTTAGTCACAAAACAATATTAAATATAGTGACGATAGAATTCCGTACCTATATATAAAATAAATGTAATTATTTTTGTAATGTGCGTAACATTCATCAAAGTATAGTTTTAAATACAAAATAAAGTATGAACAAATATATCTATATAACGATTTATGTTCATACTCAATATAAATAGTAAAGCATCGTGGTATTATATATTAAAAAAAAAGTTAGTATTGGTGGTGAACTTGTGTGAAGACAAGAAATGTATCCATTACAAGATGTACATAAAAAAAGAAGAGATATGGGAGAAACCAACCATAAATAGATTATATATATATATATATATATATATATATATATATATATATATATATATATATCTTGGTAAGCTACTATGCAATAAAAATAAGTCTATGTCAAATTAATCATCTAATTATTCTAACTAGCAGGATGGAGAGGTTATAGAGGATACAACCACATTAGTGTTATAGTATCGAATCATACCTTTGTTTCGACTCTTAAATACTTATTTTGATATGATAGACCCTTTTGCAGGTACGTTCCCTGTTGAGAGGATTTAAAGACTGACCACTGAGCATTCCCAATTGAGCACCGCATTGCAAGAAGAAGATAAGACCCATTCTAAGTTCAACAAGAATAATTGGCACCCAACGTTGGGCCGAGAAGGGGAGTTACAACAAGTTCAGTGGTATCAACCAAAAATAGAATTCAAGACTAGAGACAAGAAGATCCCGGGATGGCAGACAATGACTCCATAACTTTAATTTTGGCCTTGTAGTGTGAGATAATGGAGACGAGATAAAAGAACACATAGGAAATTCAAACGTTGAGGTAAAAGAAAGAAGAGATGAGGCGACAACAATACGGTCCTCTACTGTCTCCACCCTAGAGAGTGAAGATAGAATGAAGAATATCACGATGTCCTCTCGGTCGAATTGCATCTGAGTGCAACATACAACAACAATCGAAACCGTTAAGGGGGAATCCCAATTGCACACTTCCACCAATACCTCCTTCCATATGGGAGGCAGTCACTGGTGGAAAAAAGGCCTTCTACGTCGATTCTGGAAGGCTTTCAATGTCGGTTTGTGAAACGACGTAGATGTAGGCAACATAGAAAGTCTTGCATATATTACATCGGTTACACAACTGACGTAATATATGCGAGCACTATGTCGGTTAGAAACAAAAACCAACGTCATACACTTAACTCAAATAACACAATTTTTATCAGAGGAGAGGGATACTACGTCGGTTGCTTCTCTAAACCGACATAGTATCCTAAAAAAAATTAAAAAATTGGAACCTATTACGTCGGTTCCAACACTATAACCGACGTAATAGGCGGTCACTACGTCGGTTTCCCCAAAATCGACGTAGTATCACCTGTTGTAGTTGAGTTTTTGTAGCTCTATTAACCATTTACTAGGTCAGTTAAGGCCATAACCGACATAATTAGCCATTTACCACGTTGGTTAATGCCACAACCAATGTAGTATTTTTCGTTTTTTTTAATGCTGGCTGGATTGTTTCTAGCCAACCCTACAAAAGTTTATACACAAAAGGCAGTCCCATATTTCTTAGCCAGAACAAAATTTGCATTCATAAAACAATATATTATGTACAATATACACTTATATATATATATGTATATATATATATATATATATATATATATATATATATAATATACACATATATATATATATATATATATATATATATATATATATATATATATCTACAATATATATGTCTACAATGTATACACTTATATATGTACATCTACAAATTACTTCTAACTCTAATAAAATATCTTGCCCATTCTTTTTTATTGTCATCTATTGTTTGGTTGTCCAACCACTCTTAGTCTTGAAAAAGCTGAAATACAAGTACAACAAGTGTTTTTAATCATGTTATTTGAAACTTAAAATTCATATTGTATCTAGAATTAAAGCATGCTCATACCTACCCCCAAGAGTCAATGATACAAACTACAACAATGGTTCTCATCCAATGCATGACATAGTATCCACATTCCCAACTACCTTGTTGCACTTTCACTAAAGATAAATCATGAAATAAGTTGAAAACTAATTTGAATAAATTAAATTTAGAATTAAATACCTTAGGATATATCTAGCAAAAGTTTTGGGATGCGGTTGTAGATCTTTTGCCAAGAACATTACAAACATTAATCGCACTAAAATCCAAAAGATTAGTAACTTGCATATTATACAAACAAGAGTGATGTATTATTTGAAGTTAATTAAATCACACCCTTGTATTACTTGTTTCATATCTGAACTTGGCTTCCAATGCAGTGAAGATAACCAAACCACTGTGTTATCCGCTAGATAGACAAACATGTTGGCAATGGGACCTAAAATAGTCAATCCATTACAATCAAATTCTATAAATAACTTAAAAAAATATAAATATGTGAAACTTACGAATGAACAACTGGGGCAAAGTAAATATTTTTTCTTGATTCTTGAATCCATCTTTGTATATATGTCTAACAGTCCATTTTTTTTATTTTAGGCTTTTGTATACTTTGTGGCTCAAGGAATCTATAAATATCTGGATTCCCTACGGTATAAACTATTACATTTATGTACCTGCATTGTTAATATCAATATTAGTAAAAGTGGTTGATAAAATATTTTATCAAATAATATGTAAAAAGGTATACTTACATAATCCATAATTGAATGCAGACAATGTTTATCATCTGGTTTCCCTGAATGATTTCAAGGACATCTTGCAACAATATGTACACGGGTACACCATTATTGCCTACCCTAAAGATGGTTTCATCCCACCAAATTGAACAAGGTGACTTGAATAACTCGGTGGAGATCCTAGCCAACTCCTAAAGTGGATTGATGTCTGTATAGAGTGGTTAAGGCCTAGGAGTTAAACCACAAAGAATTGGTGATTTCTCTTTCGCCCTACCATCTTGTAACAAAAAAACAAAATGTATCAATTAATAATATTAAGTGTCAAATTTAATAAGATTAAGAGAAATCATGTGTAGGCCACACAATAAATGTACCAAGTGCCTCCCTCACAAATCTAACATCTGATGTGGGAACTGGCACCTCAGCATTTGGCTATTTAACATTTTTGACAACCACTCTAGCAAAATCATCTCTTAGTGGCACCGTATGGATCTTCGAAGAGGTGACATACACTTTCCCAATTGCCACCAACCGAGGAGGATCTTTAATAGAAAGTTTACACCGATATGACGTATCGGTATTTGTGCGTCCTCCTCGTCCTCAACAGCACAATTCCCCTTTGTGCTGACTCTCCTAAATGTAGCTAGTTCAACATGTTCATGAAGAGGAGTAATGGATTCCAGCTGCTATGACATTTCTCGTTTTAATTAATTTCTTAATTCGTCTCTTAACTCAAATCTTAATTGATCTTTCAATTGATCTGTCAATCAATCTTTCAATTGATCTGTCAATTGATCTGTCCATTGATCTTTCAATTGATCTATCAATTGATCCCTTAATTAATCTTTCAATCGAGCTATCTCCTCTATTAAGATTGCTTTATGAGATGACCTAGAATGGATAGCAGATCTGAAATACCCTCTCACCCCTACACCGAACCCAACAGTCCTGATAGGATCGAGGTGCTCTTCGGTTCCAATAGCAGTAGTCAATGTGTCTTGTCTTCCTTGGCAGACAAAACTTCCCTAGGAGCTCTGCTCCACCAGTGAATCTTGTAAAAAATAAAACAATATGTGAACATTAATTACAAAAATAAGACATTATATTTGATGAATTTCTTACTAAATTACAATCCTTTGGGCAATCTCTTTGGACTAAACAGATGTCACCTGTCCTCCTAGTTAGCTAACTTTCATTTCTCATGTCGACTAGGAGGGGATGGAAGAGAAATAACATCATCTGAAGACGATGCTTCTTTTAATCTTTTTATATTTTCTTCCATCATCCTCTTTTCCAATAAATCACAACCCTCCCCAGAGAGAAGCGGTGAGGGTGACATTCTTATGCTGAATGTCTTCAATTTTCCTCGTCTTATTCTATATAATAAAAAATGAAGTTGTGACATCATATGATTTACAAAAATTGAATTGTTATGAAAAAAAACAAACTTGCCAAAAGGGATCTTCTCTACTTCGGACAAATTGTGTTCAAGTTTCTTCATCAATTCCATATTTCTCATAAGGGGACTTCCCCTTCTATTTACCAAAGATATAGAAACTTGTTAAGTTTGTCTTAAAATTTCTCCATTTTACAACAATGGTTGACATAATCTTCTTCCTAATGAAGTTAGATGTTTCAAACTCAAAGTTTGTCTACAAATTAAAATAAATAATTCATTAAACATAGCATAAAAATACTCATAATGTAATTAACCTTTAATTGAATGACCTACCCCAAGATCCTGCCAAATAGGATTTTTATCTACTTCAGTGACATGATCCCAGTTTGGAAGCAAAATAGAAGGATCTTTGACATAAAAAACTTGTTTTGCTTGGTAAGACATGATGAAAGGATCTTCCTTTGAATCTATCTTTGCAAGATCAACCAAGGTAAAACCTAAATCATCAACATGCACTCCTGTGATACATCAACCCATTGCACTTAAATACTGGAGCTTTAAATTTCATGTAGCTAACTTCTCAGATTTCTTCAATTACTGTAAAGTAACTTATTGTACCCATCACAAGATTGTTGTCTTTTGAACTAGCAAAGTGCATTGACTTTATCTCAAGGGTGACACCGTTATTCTGCATTGTACTTTTTTTTATCCTTAGTGTTTGTATAAAAGAGAACTTATTAATATCATATCCAGACCATGTTATGACATCAAAGTTAGGTCCTCGTGCCAACCATTTCAACTCATCAACATCACAATCTTCTTCACCAATTTTCTCTTTAAACCATTTCAAAAACTTCTTGTTATGCTCAGTCAACAACCATTTCTCATTTGCACGTGTGTTCATTGACTTTAACAACATTTTGTGTGCATCTATGTAGGGAAGAACATCATCGGTATTGTTCAAAAATATACAAGTGTGCTTGGACTACCTGTTGTTGATCTTTTCGAACTACCCTCATACCTCGTGTGTCTTTGCCTTCTTGCCTTCCTTCATATCGAGGCCTCGGGACACCTATAGCATATGCTTCTGCATATATGTCGTACAAAACTCAATTGCTTCCTCTACAATATATCTCTCAACAATAGATGCTTCTGATTGATATGGATTCTTCACATATCCTTTGGATATCTTCATGCATCGTTCAATTGGGTACATCCATCGTAAAAACACAAGACCACATATTATAATTTCTCTCACTGTATGAATAATTAAATGAACTATGATATCAAAAAATGAAGGAGGAAAATACATCTCTAGTTGACACAAGAGAATGATGACTTCATTTTCTAACTAATCCAACCTAGTAGGATCAATTAATTTCCTACAAAGAATAGGCAAAGACGAGTGATGACTTGTCTAACATTTTTTGGTAGAATTCCACAAATAGCCACTGGGAGAAGGTCTTGCGTCAGAACATGACAATCATGAGATTTTAAGTCCATAAGTTTCAAATCTTCCATTGAGACGAGACTTTTGATATTTGAAGAATATCCTTATGGTACTTTATCTCCTCACAAACACCAATAGAAACTGGTCTTTTCAAATTTTGACAAAGTATGACATGTTGGTAGCAAGTACATTTGTTTACCATGAGGTTGTGGTTGTAACTCCAACTGAACACCTATCTCAAACATTCTTTTAATATTTAGAAATATCCCAATTATACTGTCACAAACATTCTTTTCAACATGCATTACATCTATGCAATGTTTAACATCTAACTTTAACAAATATGGAAGTTCAAAAAATATCTATTTCTTCTTCCATATGTTTTTGACACCACTATTCTAGCTTTTTTGAACCTGCGATAAAGGTGATTACGTTTCAAAAACCTTCGATGACCAACGTCACATTTCTTCCTCCCATATCGAGCAAGCATAACAATGCTCGCAAATTGAAATTGACCTTTTGATATGCATAAAAAACCTCTATGCCTTCATCCCATAACAACCTCAAGTCCTCTATCAAAGGACTTATATAAACATCTATGTCATTTTCAGGTTGCCTTGGTCTTGATATCATCGTAGACAACATAATATATTTTCTCTTCATGCATAACCAATACGGCAAATTATAAATAATTAGCAAAACAGGCCATGAACTATGTTTGCTACTTAAATTACCGTATGGATTTATTCTATCAGTTGCAAGATCAAGTCTGAGATTTCTTGGATCACTTCCAAACTCAGGATACAAAGAATTGATTTTCTTCCATTGTGGTGAATCGGCAGCATGTCGCAACAACCCATCACATTTTCTTCCATTTGCGTGTCATGTCATGTTTTATGCATCCTTAACATTGCTAAAAAAATGTTTTAATCACGATATTATTGGAAAATACCACAATACTTTTGTAGGAGGACCCTTTTTCATGTCATCTTCATCCCCATCATCCTTTCTTTTGTATCTTGATGCTCCGCATCTAGGACACTTATGCAATCCTTCGACCTCTTTTCTATACAATATACAATTATTTAGACAAGCACGTATTTTTCGATACTCCATACCCATTAGACACAATATCTTCTTGGCCTCATAGTTAATGGTCAGCAATGTATTACCTTTTGGAAGTATTTCATGCAACAATTCGAGCAATTCAGTGAAGCTTCTATCAGTCCACCCATTTCTTGTCTTGATATTAAATAATCGTAATACTATGAAAAACTTGAACAACCAGGATACAATTTTGTTACTGAATCATCTCTTAACGAATCATACACATGTACTTGGTGGAAACTATCTTCTCCAATATCACGAATCATGTCTTCCATGCAATCCTCAGAATACATAGTAGAATGTTGACATTCAGTCTTAGATACATATGGTAAGTACAGAACTTCACCATGCCAAGTCCAAGTTGTATAGTTCTTCAAGAAATCATCACAAAGAACATGCTCTCGTATAAACTCAATATCTAGTCTTTTCCCATTCAAACAATTCACACACGGACAATAATATCTTCCATTTATTCCTGCTTCATTCCGTTTAGTAAAATCTAGAAACTCGTCGACACCTTTCTCATACTCTTCACTGATTTGACTTCCATTTATCCAACTTTGATTCATGACTATGCAGAGTAAAAAAATTTATATATATTATACAATCCACAAATTAAATACAAATTGCCAAAGATTGTTGCCAAGGATCGAACATCTTTGGACTCAATACCAACATGCGGTCAGAAAATACACAAATACAATACAAATTGTTGGGGATCGAACATCCCCATACTCAATACCAACACATGTTCACTATATATATTCAGGCATACACAAGAAGCAATCCAATATCAAAATTATTCCAAGCATACATAAAGCAATCCAAGCATACAAATAAGACAGTTATTTCAAAGACACAAAACATATCTCTTGTAGACAGTGAAAATGCCAACCTCGAACGCGAACAATCCCTCCAAAAATCCGAACCCAAATCTCAAACCAGTGCCTCCCAAGACGCCAACCCAAAACATCAAACAATGCCTCCAACAACACCAACCTAGCCTCCCAAAATGCAAACCAAAGGCGAACACCAATGTCACTCAAAAGCCCAATCCAAATGGCAACAGACGCGAACCCAATGCTAACCACACAACGCATAACAGAGAACTGATGGTGAAGGGATCCAGAGAACCAAAATGCACCACCAAACGCGAGTAGTCCACAACAAGTGAAGTTTTTGGAGGTGATTGCAAGCAACGAGAGGTGAAGCAAGGAGTGAACGTTGAAAGACTGTGCGAGAATGAAGAAAAACTAGGGAATGACGTGAGCTCGAGGAAGAAGATGGCAACGCGAATGAGGAAAACTAATTTTGAAAACTTAAAATAGGCTATATAAAACGACGTTATATACCCACCAAATGCCCAAAATTCTAACCTAAATTTTGTTAATGTAACATATAACGTCGGTTCCAAGCCTACTAACCGACGTTAAATGTCCACCTCTAATTTAAGATTTTGAATTTTTTTTAATCTTTTGCCAACACATATAACATCGGTTCCTAGGGTTGGAACTGATGTTATATCTGCACCTCTAATTTAATATTTTCAAACTTTCTTTAATTTTCGAGACACATATAATGTCGGTTCCCAGGCTTGGAACAAACGTTATATGTGTGTCAACACCCAATTTCGTCCGGGCAAATAAAAATTATTTTTGTAAATAAAAAAGGAAAAAAGGATAAAATAAAAGAGTAAAAATAAGAAAATATTTTTTTTAACATGTGTTGTTTAGTTTCTTTGCCATTTAGGATAAATAATAAAAAGAATTTTGACTTTATAAATAAAGTTTATTAAATAATAATAAAAAGTTAGATAAAATGAAATTTGTAAAAAAAAAATGATAAAACAACAAAAGGTTGAAGTCCAATTAAAATTGTCAAAAATAAAAATAGTTATTATTTACACCCTACTTCCACTACTCTATGAATTTTGCTTACCAGGGCTTAAGGTTAACAAACCTTTACTGCCCATTCATGTTCCTATGTAGCTTTAATGCCATTTTAATTTCTTATGTAGTTTTAGTGCCATTTTAATTTTTTAGTTAGTGCTTGACAAATTTTATCTCTTATTATTAAAGATTCTTGATTAAGAGAATTGCAAATGTACTATTTTCAACTTTTTGTCTCCTCATACTAATTGCATTCAGCCCTCATACTTATCACATTTAGCCCTTATAACTTTCATACATTCACTATTCATATTTCTTTACATTCACTGACTATTCATATTTCTTTACATTCATTGACTATTCATATTTCTTTTTACTAGCATGTTCCTCTTCTTCACGTTGCATCTATTTTATTTCATAAAATGTAACTATACAATCTTAAAAAAATAGTTAATATAGAGGTTGGGGCAATTGATTTTTAATTAAGAACAATGATACTAAATTTTACAGGGGGAGATGGATGGATTATTAACCAAATATAAAAAAGGAGAGACACAGAGAAAGGGGGAGAGAAATTGAGAAAGAAAAATGCTAAAAAATATTATTCGGTTCTGTTGAAAAAATCTAAGAGTCCAGTAGAAAACACAAAAAGGAGAAGCAGAAGCTAAATTGGGAGTCGGATCCGTGTTCTTGCTTTAATTTTTTCCTGGTTCTGCTCTTTTCCTTTAATTTTGTCTCGATTATGCTCTATTATATATTTTCATTTGTGTTTTGTTTTACCTGTGCACTGCATCAGTATCAATGAGGGATTAGTTTGCAAACATTGTTAAATTAATTTTGAATAATCACAACAAATTATTATACCTGCAAGATGATTGTTGCTACTGGCACGATCATGTAGGTGTTTGATATGTTGTTGTTACCGGCACCAATCCTGAGATTATCTAATTGCTGCATTTTTGCACAATTATTACTGTTCATCTGGCTGCTGCATCTTTGCACAACTATGACTGTTCATGTGGCCGCTGCTAGCACGGTCAGTAAACCCCAATAAAAAAATATAGTAACATTATATATCACTAGCCTAGAGACAGAAAACAAACACAAAACCCTAAACCAAAATCAAAAATCCCAAAACTCAAACAAAGTTTAGAAACCAATTTAACTCAAACCTGAATCAAATAGAAACAAAAACCAAACTCAAGACCATTCCCATTTCAAAACATGACCCAATCGACTCTAGAAAAACACAACCACCCGAATTAACTTCAATTAAAAAAACAATACCTAAACTTTCCGAAAACCTTAACCAAAGCTATAGATAAGAAAATGCTCAAATAAACCCACAGAAATCCTCATCAGAAACAAGAACCCCTTAGAACTCAGTGAATCCAAAGACTCACTCAAAACAACAACTTTTCGGAAAAAAAAAAAACAAGACTAGTTAATCAAAAGCCAGTCTAGAAGGTTTAATTAAGAGAAGAGATCAGGCTTTACCTACAGAGAGACCGTGGATACAATGGTATGAGGAGATAGAGAAGGAATGACAATTAATGTTTGATCAAATTCATAATTTTCAGATTCAAATTGATGAAATTGAGCATTTGATAAGAGAAAGGGAGGATAAGGTAAGAAAGGAGCGTGTGCGACTATTAGAAGAGGAGGTTAATTACTTAGCCAAGATTGTTCAATTGGAAGAGCACTTGAAAGAGCATGAGAATATTACTGAACACTGGAAGACATGCTTTTCCCAGCTAGCAGCTCTAGCTAATGGGGCCATAGAAGGTGTTCCCAAAATGTTAAGGGAAGTTGAGGCATCTTTGACGTTCCGTACGGTACCAAAGGAAGTAAAAACCTTTTTGGATCACTGCAAGTGGCTGGTGGGTTTGATGAAGGATATGGTGGCTCGTAACAAGAATTAGAAACTTTGTTTTTCTGTTTGCTTTAAATAAGTGTGATAAGGATGTGGTGGCTTGCAACACGAATTAGATTACTTAGTCTTTATCTTGTTTTGTTTCTTTTTTGCTTTAAATAAGTGTAATAAAGTTGTCATTGGACAACTCGTCTCCTAGTAATGAATAAAAGCATATTCCTGCTAAGTCTCCATGAGTATTCCACATCTTTTTTAGTTCTTGAATTCGCAGTCTTGGATTTTTATTTTGCATATTCTTATAAGTAAATAAAAGAGAATAAAAATAAAAGAATTTCATCTCTTTTGTAAAATAAAATAACAGAACTCACATTCTTTGCATTCATGTCTTTTTACTTTTTATTTTGCATATAATTATCAGTAAATAAAAAAGAATAAAAATAAAAAAATTTCATTTCTTTTGCAAAACAAAATAACAGAACTCACATTCTTTGTATTCATGTTTTTTTAATTTTTATTTTGCATACTCTTATAAATAAATAAAAGAAAATAAAAAAATGCATTTCTTTTGTAAAATAGAATAACAAACTCACATTCTTTGCATTCATGTTTTTTATTTTACTTTTTATTTTGCATACTCTTATAAATAAATAAAAGAGAATAAAAAAATCAATTTCTTTTTGCTAATTCTTTTGTAAATAAAATAACAGAAAAGAATAATGCCTAAATTTCCGCAACACCCGTATGGAACTCGTGCAAATCGCAAAAGGATGGAAGACTTAGGTGCAGTAGTGGAATCCGTGAAAAATGATGTCAACCAATTGAAAGATCAGATGGGTCAAATCGTTGAAGCCTTAGTTACTCTGAAAAACATGAGGGATAATTCTGCAACCAAAAATGATGAAGCTACTTCTTCCAATCCTGCAATGCTGCAGATTGGAGCGCTTCAAACCAATACTGTTCAAGGAAATAGTGGATGGCCTCCATATGGTTTGCCTCTTAATTATACTCCACCTTATGAAAATGGGCATGGTGCTGCAACTCCTAACATCATAGTTGACCCTTCCGGCATACCTGTAAGTCAACTAGAGCCAATTCAAGTGCAACCAAGTGATGGACCCATAAATGCCAATGCTGGGGCAGCAGTCTTTACTGGAACACCATCAATTGTTCAAGATGGAGGGAGTTGGCTGCACAGGTAGAATCGCCATTGCATGATAGAGAAATGGTGACAATGTTCATGAGTACGTTACAGTCCCCTTTTCATGAACATATGTTAGGCAGTGTATCTTCCAACTTTGCTGATATTGTAATCATTGGAGAAAGAATAGAGCTTAGGTGGAAAACTGGAAAAATAGCTCAAGGCTCATCCTCAACCTCTACTAACAAAAAGTTCGGGTTCAATTCTGGTAAAAAGAAGGAGAGTGATGGACAGGTAGCCTTGACCACAGTTCATTATCCCTCAATTAACTACAAGGCTAATACAACTCCAAGGAATCAACAACACTTTCAAGTCCCTAGGCCAAATTGGAAAAATGAAGGGGGATCAAACTCTAATCACCCTCAGGGTCAAAATTCATTCAGAGAAGAGAGCAGGTTCAATTTACTCCAATTCCCATGTCATACACAGAGCTCCTTCCAACTCTCCTTCAAAGAGCTATGGTTGCGATATGTCCCTTGAAGCCCTTGCAACCTCCTTACCCCAAGTTTTATTATGTCAATGTCAAATGTGATTATCATGGTGGGGCAGTGGGACATTCAATTGAGAACTGCAAAGCTTTCAAATTCAAAGTTCAGTCATTAATAGACAATGGGTGGCTGACATTCCAAGAAAATAAGCTAAATGTTGATAAGAACCCTTTATCAAGACATGTAAGACCTCCCACAAATGCTCTTATAAGTGAAGAAGGTCAAGGGTTGATAAGAAGTGTCAGAGATATCAAGAGCCTCCTAAAGGATATGTTCTCTTTGATTTGCCAAATGGGTTACTTCAAACTTATGAACAAGTCAGATGCTTTGTGTGGGTTTCATGCTAGTAATGGTCATTCTATTGAAGAGTGTTTTGAATTCAAAGATTTTTTGCAGGATTTTATGAAACGAAACTTATTGTAAATTAGTCATCAAAAGAAAGAAGAAGAAATGTTTGTTCAAATTGGTGAAGAATCAAGCATATCAAAACCCAAACCATTGGTGATACATGTTACTAGAGAATCAATAGTGCCTGTAGAAGTGCATCATGTGGTGATCCAAGTTCCATCTCCTTTCCCATACAAAAGTGATAAGGCAATTTCGTGGAAATATGGAATTAATGTTCTAAAACAAGAGCCCACAGGAGATCAAAAGACTGAAGTTTCAGATACTGTCAAAGTGACTGTGGATAATATCACTGGAATTGGAGGAATGACAAGAATTAGTTGTCTTTTCGCTCCTACAGAATTGAGAAGAGATAGGAGTCATGAAAAAGCCAACGAAAAAGTGACTATGGAGACAGCCAGAAATTTCTTAAAAGGCAAAACTCCTCAAGATTATCAAGAGCAGGAAGGGAATGAGAAGAAGGAAATCTCTGATGAAGAAGCCTGTGAATTTCTGAGATTCATACAACAAAGTGAGTATAAGGTGGTGAATCAACTAAATCGAATGCTAGCTAGAATTTCACTGTTGCAGTTATTGATTCATTTCACTTCTCACCGAAAATTGTTGATGAAAATTCTTAATGGAGCTTATGTTGAACAAGACATTTCTCAAGACCAGTTTGAAGGTATCATTAGTCACATCACTGCTAATGATTATCTTACTTTCACTAAAGAAGAAATACCTACAGAAGGGAGGGGTCATAACAAAGCTCTGTATATTTCTGTAAAATGCATGGATCATGTCCTGGCTAGAGTGTTCATTGACAATGGATCATATCTGAATGTGATGACAAAAACTACACTTGACAAGTTACCTTGTGATGAGGCTCATTTGCGCCCAAGCACCATGATTGTCCGAGCTTTTGATGGAAGTAGACGACAGGTTATGGGTGAAATTGAGTTACCCATTAAAGTGGGACCATATACTTTTCAAGTAACATTTCAAGTGATGGACATCCTTCCTGCCTACAGCTGTTTGCTTGGGTGCCCTTGGATTCATACTGTTGGAGTTGTACCTTCACCTTACACCAAAATCTCAAGTTTGTGGTTGATGATAAGCTAATAATAGTTTCTGGAGAAGAAGATCTACTTGTGAGCAAGCCACTATCCTCTCCCTATATTGAAGCTGCTGAAGAAGCTCTTAAAACTTCTTTCCAGGCTTTGGAGATTGTGGGAATGATGTATGTGGAGCCTCCTAGGGTCAATCTGTGCTTGTCAAATGCATCATTGATGATGACGAAATTTATGCTAAAGGAAGGATACAAATATGGACAGGGACTGGGCAAAAATGGTCAAGGACCTGTTCATCCACTGAAGTTGACTGAAAACAAAGGTATGGATTGGGGTATAAACCAACCTGGGAAGATAAGAAGAAGATGATAGAGGAAAAGAAAGAAAGAAAGAAACATAGCCAAGCTGAGAGGCTACAAGTTGAATGACAAGAGACTTTTCAAAGTTCTGGATGGATCAATTCTGACCAAGTAGCAGTGACTGAAGAAATGCTGGAAGCTGAAGAGCTGAGTTTTGTGCACCCTTATCTTCCTGATGCACAAATTAACAATTGGGAGTTCAAAGATTTACCTATGCTGTATACCACTGAAGAGATGTAATCTTTTAGTGTTTTGGTTGTTTTTCCTTTGAAATAAAGTCACTTTGGCTTAAAACCCTATGTTTTGAATTTCAGTAATAATATCAGTTTGCATAATAAATTCATGTTTTCATATTTTCTTTTTCTACATATTTATTTTTGTATATAATTGCAGATGCGATGATTTTGAAAATTCAAAAATTTTGTGTCCAAATTTTTCTCTCCTTGTCGATGATCCGAAAAAATGATTATGATGATGACTGCGAGACCCCTCCAGAATTGTTGAGATTAATGGAACAAGGAATGGAAGAAATAAAGCCACATCAGGAGGAGATAAAGATAATTAATTTGGGAGAAGAAGGAGAAGAGAAGCAAGTCAAGATTGACACCACTATGACAGAAGAAATGTAAAAGTAGTTGCATACTCTTTTGCAAGAATTCAAGGATGCTTTTGCCTAATCTTATCAAGATATGCTTGGTCTAGATCTTGATATAGTACAACATAAATTACCGCTAAAGCTTGAATGTCCTCCAATCAAGCAGAAGTTAAGAAGAATGAAACCTAAAATGACATTAAAGATAAAAGAAGAAGTTGAAAAACAATTTAATTCGGGTTTTCTAGCAGTAGCTAAATATGCCCAATGGGTGGAAAATGTTGTGCATGTGCCAAAGAAGGATGGAAAAGTACGAATGTGTGTGGATTATCGGATTTGAATAGAGCTAGTCCGAAAGATGATTTTCCACTTCCACATATTGACACCTTGGTCGACAACACTGTTACCTCTTCATTGTATTCATTCATGGATGGGTTCTCTGGGTATAATCAGATCAAAATGGCACTTGAAGATATGGAGAAAACTACCTTCATCACTTTATGGGGTACCTTTTGTTATAAAGTAATGTACTTCGGGCTTAAAAATGTTGGAGCAACATATCAGAGGGCCATGGTCACTCTTTTTTCATGAGATGATGCATAAGGAGATCGAAGTGTACGTGGATGATATGATCGCCAAATCTAAATCCGAGGAAAAGCATCTTGTTAATTTGAGAAAGCTATTTGAAAGGTTGAGGAAGTTCAAGCTCAAATTAAATCCGGCAAAATGTACTTTTGGTGTAAGATCTAGAAAGCTTCTAGGTTTCATTGTGAGTCAAAAGGTAATTGAAGTAGACCCAGACAAGGTTTGTGCGATTCTGGAAATGCCACATCCTTGCACAGAAAAAGAGGTTCGAGGTTTTCTGGGGAGACTAAACTATATTGCCAAGTTTATTTCCCAATTAACTTCCACTTGTGAACCAATATTCAAGTTGCTACGTAAGAATCAAGCTGTAGAGTGGAATGAAGACTGTCAAGAAGCTTTTGAAAAAATTAAGCAATATTTACAAGAACCCCCTATACCGCGTCGGTCGGTTCCTGAGAGGCCTCTCATTTTGTATTTGACAGTATTAGATGGATAAATGGGATGTGTCTTGGGTCAACATGATGAAACAAGAAGAAAAGAGCATGTTATTTATCATCTGAGCAAGAGATTCACCGATTGTGAACAAAGATATTTTGTATTGGAACGAACCTGTTGTGCCTTAGTTTGGGCCGCTCATAGATTAAGACAATATATGTTAAGTCATACTACATGGTTAATATCCAAAATAGATCCAATCAAATACATCTTTGAAAAACCTGCTCTCACGGGAAGAATAGCTCGATGGCAAATGTTGTTGTAAGAATATGATATACAGTATGTTAATCAGAAAGCTATCAAGGGCAGTGTTCTAGCAAATTACTTGGTTCACCAACCTGTTGAGGATTATCAGCCTATACAACCTGAATTTCTAGATGAAGAAATTTTGTCTCTTTTTAAAAGGGATGATGATGATGATACATGGATTCTATTCTTTGATGAATCCTCTAATGCATTGGGGGCATGGAATAGGAGCAGTGCTTATCTCTCCTGAAAGACAATATGTACCTATGACAGCTAGATTATGCTTTAATTGTACTAACAATATAGCTGAATATGAGGCATGTGTTATGGGGATTCGAGCTGCCATTGATTTTAAAGTAAAGAGTTTGAAGATATATGGTGATTCTGCTCTTGTCATCCATCAGATAAGAGGAGAATAGGAGACTTGTGATTGTAAATTAATCCCTTACCAGGCATATATCAAGGGGTTGTTAGAATATTTTGACACAGTAACATTTCAGCATATTTCAAGATAGGAGAATCAATTGGCCGATGCTCTTGCTACTCTATCATCCATGTTTGAGATTAGTCAAGAGGGAGAGTTGCCTATGATCAAGATGAAGAGTCATGAACAATCTGCTTATTATTCCTTCATAGAAGAGGAATCAGATGGCAAACCATGGTACTTTGATATCAAGAGATACCTCAAAAGCAAAGAATACCCAGAGGAATCCAATGAAAATGACAAAAGAATGTTGAGAAGATTGGCTGCGAAGTTTGTGTTAAATGGGGATGTGTTATACAAAAGGAATCATGATATGATGCTCCTCATGATGTGTAGATGCAAAAGAACACTAGTAGAAAAAACACATTTCACAGCGAGATATGATCGCGGTTAAAAAGTAACCGCAATTAAAAATAACGTGGTGGCATTTTTGAAATTAAGTGCAACCATACCACCACGGTTAGAGCGAGAACTGCGATGGTATGGTTGAAAATGAAAAATAACATGGAGATACCAACGCGGTTGTCTAAAAAACCGCTTTGGTATCTGTAAAATAATTTAAAAATTAATTTGCAGTGACATACAAACACAGTTGTTTAAGCAATCGCGTTTGTATGTCACTACAATTTAGTTTTTAAATTATTTTTGCAGGACATACAAACGTCGTTGTTTAAGCAACCGCGTTTGTACGTCACTGCAAATTAATTTGCAGGACATACAAACGCGGTTGCTTAAACAACTGTGTTTGTATGTGGGATACGAGCGTAGTTCCCATTAACAATCGCGCTCGTATCCCCTGTTTATAGGGTTTTTGCGTTTCATTCCCACTTTCATCTTTCTCACGTTCTCTGTTTCTCTCGAGCTCTCGTCTCTTAGTCTCTCAGTCCCTCTCAGTTCCTCTCTCGTTCTCGCATTCCTCTCACGTTCTCGTCATTCCTCTCTCATTCTCGCCATTCCATTGCCTCTCTTGTGGTCTATCCATTTCGTCTGCAACCACCACCACCACGAAGACATTCTGGTTCCGCTGCCGCCACCACCACCACCATGAAGACGTTCTGGTTTCTTGGTCGCCACCACCACCACCACTCAGGTTTGTCTTTCCTTCTGCCTGATTCTTGTTTTTCCATTGTTTAACCGAAATACATTGTTGAATAGATGGTAAGCACAAACATATATAGTCACACATTTGTTGATAACATTGATTTACACAAACTCCATGCTTGGTTAACTTTCAACTTTTTCTGTAACAAGAATTTTTAGCCTTTTTTATTGAAAGTTTAGCAATTTGGGTAGCATAAAATTTTCATCTGAGAAAGAGTGTTAGAAAGTCTCAAGTCAAGTTGGTGACCCTTAAATGTGCTTATGAATTGAAGTTTGTATTAATTTATATAGTATAATTTAGTGTGTATTATAATAAAAGTAGTAGCTATACAAATGTATCATAATTTTCTGCACTTATTCAATTTTGTCTGTTTAACTTAATTTTATATTTTGAGGTATCCGTCATAGTCGTCCATAAGATTCTCAGTCTCTACTGCCATTGTATCGTGCTGTTGTTGCCATTGTCTCTACTTTTCAAGTTTGTCCATTTCTTTTGTCAAATTCTCAATGGTTCTATTTAATTAACTTACTATGATTATGTTAGAGAGACTAGAGTATATCACTAGGATTGTATTGTGTTTATCATGACGTGTTGGTATTGAGTCCGGAGATGTTCGATCCCCGACATTTTATGTTTTTTGTAATATCTATGTTTATCATGACGTGTTGGTATTGAGTCCGGGGATGTTCGATCCCCAACATTTTATGTTTTCTGTAATATTTATGTTTATCATGACGTGTTGGTATTGAGTTCTGGGATGTTCGATCCCCAGCATTTTATGTTTTTTGTAATATTTATGTTTATCATGACGTGTTGGTATTGAAATCGGAGATGTTCGATCTCCGGCAATTTTAGGTTTCATTTTGTTTTATTTAATATGTATGATGACTTTTTTGTAAACGTAGTCACGGATCGAAGTTGGATAACTGCAAGTCGAATCAGTGATGAGTATGAGAATGGTGTTGAAGAGTTTTTACAATTTGCTAAGAGGAATGGAATAGGAGTAAATAACAAATACTATTGTCTGTGTGTGAATTGTGTAAATGTGATAAGACAAGATATTGAGTTGATATAAGAGCATGTTATGTGTGATGGTTTCTTGAAGAGTTATACAATATAGACCTGGCATGGTGAAGTTTTTTAGCAATATTCTAGCAAATCTACAACTGAATGTGAATATTCTAATGTATATTCTGAGGATTGCATGGAAGACATGATTCGTGATATTGGAGAAGATAGTTTCCACCAAGCACATGTGTATGATTCAT
>Ga0209489_100890_pt1 | contig 59672 bp, 24 predicted proteins | sample SiratrowhiteBW_FD_187527 | JGI IMG/M metagenome (GOLD analysis project Ga0209489, IMG submission 187527) | Root nodule microbial communities of legume samples collected from California, USA - Siratro white BW (SPAdes) (version 2) | ecosystem: Host-associated > Plants > Roots > Nodule | place... | reverse complement strand
ATTTACAATATATGTAGATTGTTTTATTTTATTAATATATATATATATATATACATATATATATTACGTTTTTAATATAATAAAATAAACAACTAAAGTAATAATATAAATAAATAAATAAATAAATAAATAAAATATTAATAATAAATAAATAAATTTTACTTTCATTCTTTTTACCATTTTTCTTTTAATCTAACCATTTTTTTTATTCTCTTTTATATCCTTTTTAATTAGTTCTTATTTCTTTTCATCCTCTATTCCAAACAAATCACCAATCATATTTTTATATCTACAAAAGTTAAACTTAAAACTTTATTTAAGGAAAGGATCCAATGTGGAAAGGGTTACCGTTATGAAATATGACATTGGAGAAGAATAAAGGAGGAGAGACGATGAAAAGAAGGTAGAAAAGTGGGAGCTTTGGCTATGGACTTTTCAGCAGAAGGATAAAGCTTTACACAGTTTGGCTTGGATGGTGATGAACCCTTCATCATCTACTTTTCATTAAACCCAATTAAGCACTTTAAGGACACATAATAAAATGACCTAAAAGTAACCATAAAATTCCAAGGAATGCTCCTTTGACTCTCACAAAAAGGATAAAGTTCCTTATTCCTTTTGAAGTCCTCCTCATCACACTTCATTACAGAGTATAACGAATCCATCATCTCATTATTGGTAATAATGAACAATGTGAAAAAGCATAACACCGACCTCAACAGTTGTTTTGGTTTTCTTCAATTACACTTTTCTTTTATCATCTTTCTTCCTTAATTTTGATTCCCTTTTGAAAAAAGCTGACTTTTTGTTTTAGTATTTTGGAGATATTTTTGAAAAATATTTTCAGAAAATAATGTTGATGAAAATGGCTTCACTCTCATTAAGGACTCCTTTATATTAACTCGAAGAAAAAAGAAAAAGAAATAAGTAAGATAAATAATAATCTCATTCAAGATGATTGAAGGAGGAATAAACTAACACAGTCACACTTATCCACTTTAAAAGGATATTAAGAGTTTTGATGTATAATTCTTTTGAAAATACTAAAACTAAACTTGTTATCTTTTGAAATACTTAAAATACATAAAACATTATTCATAAAATTATTTCGATAAAGAAAAGGTAATAATTTTAGCTTTCCAAATATAGGGTAAAAGATAAATTGGGGAGACAAAAAGAAAATAAAAAAAATTGAGAGAATAAAGATACATAATAGATTTATCATTTTTAAACGATTAAATTGTTTTTATAAAATTTTAAATTCAATTTCTTTATTTAAATTAGCAAAAACACATGTACTTTCATGCGTATTCAAAACTTTATTACTTAAAATGTATACAATTTTTTTAATTTTATTACTTTTATAGTTTTATATTTTTCTATAAATAGTTTATTAAAAAATAAAATAATACAATTTAAAAAATATATATAATTTTGTAAAAATAATGTTAAAAGAATATATAACCGTTAGTTAAAAAATTTATTTAGTATTTTGAAATAAAGAGATGTTATTTCATTATTTATTTTATTAAATAAATTATTTATTAATGACTATTAAAGGATAAATTGTTCAATTAAAGGATGATTTATTTTCTTATATTTTATATTACCATTTTTATGAATAATTAATTAAAAAAAGAAAAGTAATATAATTCGATATATATAATTTTGTAAATATAGTGTTAGAAAAAAGTATATAACCGTTATTTAAGAAAAATATTTTAAAATGATTTTTTTAAACATTTATTTTATTAAATAAATAAATTTTTTTATTTATTAAAAATAGATTTGTCCAATTACAAAATAATATAAAATAAAGTTATAGAAATAGTCATCCACTTTATGTAATGGTATAAATAATATTATTAAAAAATTTCGTGAAAATGCATTCTTCTTTCAAAATTGAAGTTTATTTAACTCTTCACTAAAAAAATATACCTAAATTTCACGAAAAAGTAATAATGATAGAAACATATTCAGATAAATTCTTACATTAATACAATTTAAAGTTATACTAAAATATATAAACGTTTTTTGACGTTATCATTTTAATTATAAATTGTTGACAGTTTTGTTTTTTACTTTCATAATAATTAATTTAAAGAAACATAATTAATTTCTAATTAATTAACGGTATAAATTTTGCTTAGGTTACTTTAAGCGAACTTGAACGTTATTTGTAACCAACGCCTATTTAGAAGCTAACAATTAAATATGAGGTGAGTTTGTTTGTAAAGTGTTTATTTAATAAGATTTAAATATGTTTTAAGCCTTTTAATTAGATTTTATGTTTCTTTTTAGAAATTTGTTTTCCAAACTATACAACTATTTTCTAAATCTCTTAAAAATAGAGTTCCTTCGACATTTAGTGCTTAAAAAGTGTTTCCTTGAATGATTTTTCAGTTTTTATAGAAAAAGAACTATAATGCGAATAAACTCTATCTATTTTGGGACTAAAAACATTGAATCTGCTGATACTCAACCTTTATAGATGCTATGATGAATTGTGCAATTCATATTTAAAGTAAGGTTGATAAAAAATAAATCAAATTAATACTGAATTAAGTTTTTTTTTATGTTAAAATTTATGTTAAACAAGATAAATTCTATGGAAAGAAAGAAACAATCATTAAAATACCAAATCAATTTATAAAGTAATTTTTAAGAAATAAATTTTAAATTTTAAAAAATAAATTTTAAACCTAATTTATTACACCTATATTTATATATTATTGAAAAAATTTATTTCTAATTAATAAAGATATTTAACAGTAACATAAAAAATTTAAAGAAAACTAACAAAATAAAAATTAGAAAATTCCATCGTTTATATTACAAAATAAAATAATAAAAATAAAATCTCAGAAGCACAAACCCTCTCTCATTTCTTTCTAATAGTAGTTATTATAACAATATTTTTTTTTAATCTTAGAAACATCCTTCAAGAGTTTGATAAAAGTTTAAACACACTCTTGTAACACATGTAAATAATGCACTAAGTTAAATTGTATAAAAAAACTAAATTGTCCTAAAAGAATCTATATTTAATTATTATATTAATTTAATTTTGATAAATTAATTGCTCTTAAATAGTAAACTGGACTATTATTACATTAATTTAATTTTAAAGAATCAATTACTCTAGAATAGAAGAATGTGAAATGAACTGGAATATAATTTATAAGACAAAAAAATATACTTCCAAATAAGTTGTGGTTGATAATAATTTAAAATTTCATATAATTCAAACATTTTAAATGACCTCAGTTTAGTTGATTTATTGAAATCATGATGCACTTGAGTTTAATTCATGATGCATTTGAGTTTAATTCATTTAAGTAATTATCCAATTCATCCATTTTAAATGCGTATTAACAAAGATATAAACGGAACCAAATTAATGCTAAATTGAGTTGAATTGTATAAACACTGAATTCCTTTAAATAAATTACCTTTTATGATTATATTAATTCAATATTTAAAAATGAAATGCTCTTAAGTAAGATTAATTGAACTAAATCACATTGTAACTCAAAATGCAAATACTAATTCCAACAATCAATACTATCTTATATGCTCAAACCAATAATTGAGTTCAATTAATTTAGTTTAGTTTTCTAATAATTTAATTCAATTTATATATTTTGGTAAAAAAGAAAAAAAACTAGTTCCAACTCAAAAGAGGAAATGAATGAATGATAATCTATAGTTGCTACACTAGAAGGTCCATCCCCTTCAAAGGGTCTTGTAACTAATGGATGGTTCTAGTGCCAACACAAAACCAGAGGAAAAAAAATCTATGGGAATCTCCCTGCTAACTAGCCCACATGGAAATTGTCCATTTCCTATTCACAGTGCCACCATCTTCAGTTACCCTTATGACTTTTTGACCGTTTGAAAACATACACAAATTAAAATAGTTAGATACATACACTTGTACACCAACATTTTATAATATATATATATATATATATAACAAAAATAATAAAAGCTTGAGCTTTAGTACAATTCCCCAGAACACAGTCCCCAGTGAAGAATACATAAAGCTTTATTACTTGGTACTCTATATTAATTTATTAGCCTTTATAAAAAATACTTATGCACATAATGTTCAACACATAAAGGTGCTTGAAAAGTGTACCTGACAGCCTCCCCCCACCTCACCTCTTGTCCAGAAATCTCCATTCTTCAAAACTGCTTCTACTCTTATAACTTTTTTCTCTTCTCTCTTTTCTCCCTTGGCCTAACACTGGAGTACCATCTTCTATTCCCTCCAAATTCCATCACATAAATTTCTCTTATACCCTCTTAACATCCTTCATCACCACCATCAATCATGGCTCTTGTGATGTATTTTGTGCTTCTTCTTGCCTTCACTGGCCATTCAAGTAAGCCCCTGGATTTTTTTTTCTTTTTCAGGCTTCATGGTTCAGCATGTGGTTTAATGGGGCTTTAAACCATGATATCTAAACTCTCAGATTTGTTCTCATGATTGCTTTTTCTTGCTGTTTTTCTGTTTTGGTTTTGTACTAAAGCTTGAGACTTTGAGATGGATTTTGTTTAGGGTCCTTTCTATTTTTGTTCTGTTTTACTTCAGGCTTGTGCTTTCAAGGAAAGATTGGATTTTTAGTGGACTGACTGTTCTTCTTCTGTTTCTGTTTTCATTTTTTGCATTTTTTTTTCTTGAACAGGTGCCCTTTACTGTGTATGTAAAGATGGTGTGGGTGATCAAGCTCTTCAGAAAGCTATAGATTATGCATGTGGTGCTGGAGCTGACTGTACCCCTATTCTCCAAAATGGAGCATGTTTCCAACCTAACACTGTGAAGGATCACTGCAACTATGCTGTTAATAGCTATTTCCAGAGAAAGGGTCAGGCTCAGGGAAGCTGTGATTTTGCTGGTGCTGCCACCCCAAGCCAAAATCCACCTAGTAAGTGGCCACCACTTTCTAGTCACCTTCAAAATTTTTGGACTTTCTTGATAAAATTCCCTTTTTCTAATTTTTCTGTCTGTTCTTGTCCCTACCTCTTTGATCTGCAGCTGCAGCATCTTCATGTGTTTACCCCTCAAGTCCTGGGTATGTTCTTCATATGGATCTTGCTGATTTCTTTAAATTATTCCACAATCATTCATTTATTTCTTCAAATTTCAATTTCAATTTTTTATTTAGTTTTTTTCTATAGGCAAGTTGTTGGCTGCTTCCTTGTTGTATTAAACCAATTTTTCCCTTTTACAGAACATGAAGGAGACCCTTCTTGCCCTTTTTTTTCTCTACATTGAAGTTGGCTTCCATTAATCAATTGCCTACTTTGGTGCCCTTAGAGGGCATTGGTTAGATTCAATTCAACTTCAATTATATCATTTGCAAAGGCAATCTGTTATTTCTTTTGGTACAACACACTTTTAGTTTACAATAGCCAAAAGGCCATTTTTTGGGGTTCATGTATCCACCCTCTGAATCAGATTTACTCCCAAACCATGACATCATGATCAACCTTTTGAAACATTAGCTGTCATGATTATGATGTTCCACAATTTTTTTTTGTCCACTTCATTCCCACACTCTTGATCATAGATCCAAGGTCATATAATATTTAATGAAACTAATTCCATACTTAGTACATAGTTTACTAAATTATTAATATTCTATTATGGACTTTGTGAAGATCATAAGCTAATTTTTTTGGCTTCCACTTGCAGCAATGCAGGAACAGGTTCCACAGGAACCCCTACAACCACTACACCAACAACAGGAACACCAACAACAGGCACACCATCCACCTTCACTCCAACCACTCCTACTGGTACAGGCACAGGTACAGGGACCACTGGCACCACCACAGGTAACCCTAATGTGTTTGGAATGAGTCCAACATCTTCAACTGGAACAAGCTTCAATGATCCAAACACAGGAGTGGTTCACTTGAAGGACACATGCATGTTGCTATTGTCCTTTGTTCTCACCTTTTTGCTAGTGTTAAGGGTCTAAATGGTGCAGTTCTGGGGAGTCTTGGGGGGTTTGAGTTGTGTGGATGAAATTTTGCAAATACAGAAGAAGGGGTGTTCATGTAATTTCATCACTTGGAATCATCCAGAAGCAAACCCCACTTCAGCTTCCTGTTTCTTGTTTTTGTTATGTTCCTAAGAAAAAAAAAAGTTAGGGAATTTGGTTCCTTTTCAGTGGTGAATATTTGATATGTGACTACAAATGGGGTGGAACCTCATCGGTTTCCTTTTGTATATTATTATCTAATATCTATCACTATGAGAGCCACTATTTTTTTTATTTAATCGAGCCTTGCTACGTTATGTTATCTGTTTGATGTTCACTCTTGTTTTTCCATGATTATCTCTTTAACTTTTTCTTTTGTTGAACTATTTTTTTCTCTCAATGGTTTTGTAAATTTTGGACCATTTGACACTGTTTTCATAACCCTACAAACTTGATATTCATATATTTAATGTTTAGTCCGTGAGTTGGGTTGTCATTTTTCATTGGACATCGATGATTTGGCACGATTATCATCAATTTTTCAGTTATGGATCTGAACAATTCAGAAATTTAGATGCAATTTTTCAGTTATGGATCTGAACAATTCAGAAATTTAGATGCAATGTGGCGTGTGATTTAAGAATAAGACCCTAATGGGTTAAGGATTGGTATGGTGAAACTATTTTTCTTGATTTAAACTTTGTTCAAAATAAAGGAGGATTTATGTATAAAATGTGAATTTGAAGTGTTAATGATGTTATTATTTTATATACAAACACTTGATTGGAAAAAAGATGTTGATGTGAGAGTTATTGTGCATGACTTGAAATGTTTCATTGTCCCATTTTTACTCTAGACATGCATTTTCTACTACTTGTTCATCTTTTGTTCTACAAATGGGGTCCAATAGAGTGAAATTGCTTGAGGAAAAAATGAAGTTGATTTAAGTATGGAACAAAAATAGGAGATAATTTGCAAGTTTAATATTTTACCCTTTTTTCTTGTGAGGTTTTTGAGTTCATGATAATGAGGACCACTTTATGAGTTCATGATGTCAACAACCACCACCGAATGAGACTGAATGAGAATGAATAATTGCTTGACCGACATGTGATAGAAATAAATAATGGTGCATGCTTTGCCTCAATGGCATTCCTTTTGTAGAGAATCAAAACAAAGAAAGGTTAACATAGAGAATTGGAATCAATAGCAATATATTCTCTATATAAAAGATAACTCTTCATTTTGTAATTTTCTATAAATTTCAATCCACAAGACATAGTTTGATTTACTCAAACTTAAAGGACGTATTAATTTCAAATTCTTTTTATTTAGATTATATCCATGTCTAACATATAAATAAATGAAAGTGCTAACACTAACTAAATAATTTTGTATAAAATAGTAAAATGCAGATTTGACAATTGATTTTAAAAGATAATGCTTTAATGTTTATTTTTTTTAAGATATTGATATCATTGGGGAGTTAATATAATTTTTTTTGTAACTTTTAATAAAGCTTCAGAGGATACAAAATTACAAAAAAGGATAGAATATGCATTGTCATGCATGTAATGAGAATTAATGAAAGTGACAGAATTAAATGACTATTACTAACAATGAAAGTTAATTGCTAATAGAATTATAGACTATTACAATGGTAAATTAATTACTATCAATTCAGAATTTAGTAATTATTACTATTATAATGGTGAAGATGGACATGTAAATTTAACTTGTAAAGTAGTACTTCTAATAAAAGGAGAAAATCACATAGATTTTGAATTTCTTTTCTCTTCTAATTAGAGTTTTATAGAATTACGAGATATAGGAAAACTAAAATTTTCAAATTAAAAAAAATTGTTAGAAATATGGGCTGAATTTAAGATGGGGAAGTGAATTGAAGTATGAAATATCTTAGCAATAAAATGAGTAATTTTTATTGATTAGTTTGATCAAAATTGTAAAACAAGTGTGATTAACATAACATTGCTGTTAAAAACACCAAATATGCAAGTTTGGAAACATTAAATATTTAGATGTCAAACTTTTACTTTAAGAAAGATAACATGTGATGATTAATCTTATTAGATTTCTAATTCATCTTTTCATCTTTTTGAGTGTGTTGCTAATATTTTTTTTTCAAACTTCACGATGATTTTATTATTTATTTTCATATCAACATTACATAAATTAATAAGTAAATTTTATGAAAATAAAATAATCATTTTGAGAAGAAATGTAAAATTTAAATTCTCTAAAAGAAATTTTACAAATAAAATAAACTTGAACTAAAATTTAAAAATTAAAATTAGAAGAAACATAAAAAACACAAAGAATAAATTAAAAGATATATCTCTAAAGACATAAGTGAAAATAATAGAAAATGGAAATAATTGACTTGAAAAACTTAGAATACAATTTAGTGAACATATATGAACACGAATTTTTTCATTATTCTTTCTCATTTGGTTGTACGAAATTATTAATGTTCATGTATATTTTCCATTTTAAAATATTGTATCAAAACTTTGTTCTATAGAATTACTTCCACTAACACCTCTATATTATAAATCCACATGCTGATATATTCACCATGTTATCGAATACTTATTAGTCTTTCAATGTATATGCACCTTTAACCAAAACATTTTTTTACTTTCAACGTAAAGGTCCCTAAATAAATTATTAAAGTTTCATATTTAATCTCATTATTTAAACATACATGTCTTATTTCACAAAATAGTTTATGAATATTCTTAAAAATATAATTATTATTCCTACTTCGATTCGTTTATTAGTACTTAATGTATTGAAATATAATGTTCATGGATTTACTTTTATATGTAACTCATTGAATTTTAAAGTTTCAAATTGTAAAGAAAACTTTATAAAAATTAAAACCTATTTGTCAATTTGATTATTTTTTATGACATAAATTTAGTAAGATTATTCCTTCATGGTTATTTTTGATGACATAAATTTAGTAAGATTATTCCTTCATAATTATAATACAATTGTATAATGTGGTTTTAGATAATATTTATGTTTGCAACATAAACACTACAAACAAAGACAACTTCTCAATAAGATCATATCGATTTTGATAATATTCAAAATTCTACTTAAATAATATATAACATACTATTCTATTTGAATCCTCTTAAATAAAATATTGGCTATAATTGTTTTCAATATATACAATCCTAACTTTTTGTTTATTGGGATAAATACCGGGGGATTGATGGACTAACTTTTTATTTTTCTAATGTTTTTGATGAATATTTTCATTTAAAACCAAATGCCTTCTTAAATCTTATCAATGAAGAAAATATGCAAGCTTTTTTTCAGCTAAGTTAAAAATAAAAAGAAGTTTAATTGTCTTTTAATTGTCTTTTATTTTGAGAAAAAAAGAAGTTTCAATTGCAGTTTTCGTCTTATTCTTATCAATCTGGATCCCTTCTTTATAAACATTGAATCCAAATAATTCATCTGTAAAGACAAAAAAAAAAAAAAAAAAAAAAAACACTTAAGAAGGTTCATTAAAACATGATTCTCATACAACTTCTTTCTTTAGATTTTGATTTTATAACAATGTTGATTTTATAACAATGTCATCGTCTATGTATACTTGCATAAATCTTCAATTAAATCACGAAAAATTAAATCAATTGTCCTTTTACATGTAACGTCTACTATTTTTAAATCAAAAAAATATTACTACTCATTCATAGTTACCTAGTATCCTGACATCAAAATACCATTTTTAAAATATTTTATTTTTCAATTATATCCAACATACTCATTTATCAAAAGAATTTCGTTTCTAGCCACTATATTAACTAACATATTAGTATTGAGAATATAATATTGACCTTTAGAAATTATAGAGTTTAAACATCAAAATGCTATTTTTAAAATATTCTATTTTCAATCAAAAATTGTTATATTCAACCTACTTATCTATCAAAAAAATTTCGTTTCTAGCCGCTATATTAACTAACATATTACTAATGAAAATATAATATTGACCTTTAGGAATTATGGAGTTTAAACATCGAAAATATATCCAAACTCCAATATTTTCATTTTTCTTAAATAACAATTATATTTAAAATCCATTAAACATGTTAAATTGTTTTGATGAATTTGACTTTTAATAACTTCTTAATTTCTTTTTTTATCTTTATAATTACCTCATATACAAAAATTTGAGGACTTTATTTGATTGGTTTTTCCTTGTTGGATAGGTAATCAATGCTATATGAGATTTTTATTGAGATCTAACATTTCATTATGTTTCCAAGCAAAACACTCTTTATAACTAGAAGCATAATGAAAAAATTATCTTGAAAATCATTGTCCTACAATTTACTTTTATAGTAGCTCTTGTTCTTTTCATTATCTAAATTGATTTCTTCTAAAGTATCTTGAGCTTTAATTTATTAAGATCTAGACGACTCAATATAGTCTATAAACATTAGATTGTCCCTTAATTAATTTTTTTTTATAAAATAAATATAACTAAGTGTTGAATTAATTATCTCTTATTTAACTTATATCATATCATGTTTATACTACATTGATCATATATACAAATCATATGTTTTCATAAGAGTGTTGCACTTAAAATAAAATATAAGGTGGTTCAATCATTTAACCACTAGATGATTAAGTAAATTGAAAATAACAATGTATAATGATTTCTATATATATAATCAAACATATTTGGTAAGACACATAATTTTGAGTTAAGCTAAGCATCCTACACATTTATACACTCTACATAGAAAGAATTTATACAAAATCATTTAAAATAGTTGTAACGATTTATATAAAGGAAACAAACCATAATTTCAATCGTATATTTTACAAATATTTCTATTTTTATCTAACCCATGTTTAGAAAGAAAACATAATCTTCGATAAGGAGACACAAACACAGGGAACAAAACTAATTGAAGTAAATCTACACAACATATCTTATCACATTATCAAAATTATGAAGAAATATATTAAGAGAAGGTTGTTCAAGTAGTGATCACATTGAAGTACACTATAAATATGAAGAGAGTCTCACCACAAAATACATCAAACTTATCAAGTTTTACATACTACTTTATAATTATATAGTCCTTTGTACCTTGTTTGTAGTGAGAGTGTGATAATATTATATTCTTCACCCTGTAAAGTAATCCGCTTGTGAGAAAACCTAAACTATGTATCATTTCTAGGATGGAAAACTTCTTTAACATATTCACATGGAGATTAAGAAAAGTAACCAGGAGTGATTTGTATTCTCATTTTAACCATAATTGTTGATTAGACGAACTCTTGAAGAACTCTTGATGGAGAAGTAGAAGTAGCTCACAACGAGGGAGAACCGATATAAATTTTGAATTGTTTTTCTTCTCTAGACGTTATTTGATGGACAATTTAGTCTTCATTGTGAAGAAGTCTTAGAGTTTTGTTCAATTCCCTTGTAGAATATGTTTGTATCATCATGATTTTCTTAAGAGCCACCAATATTAGTTTTTTAAATCTTAGTGAGAATAGATTATAGATACAATATAATATCTTATAGTTTTAGTGTAAAAAATTATTAATTTTTGGTTGATTTATTTTTTAAACCTAACATAGAATTTTTATCTTTGGATTGGAAGGTTGTTTGATTTTAACTTTGGCGGTATAAGTTGTTAATTGAATAATGCATAATGAAAATTTTTGGTCTAGTATAAGCTACAACGGTTACATAAATTTTTAATTGATTTAACTATTTTGTTGAGAATTTTGTGTGATTTCCATTATTTTTGTCTTTGTTTATCTTTTTAATGGTATATAATTTATGTGATGACATATGATAGTTGAATTTTAGAATGTTAGTATAACTAAAATACCAAAATTTACAATAATATTTAATATATATTTTATATAAAAAATTAACATTTAAGTTTTATATTAGATAGGTTTGATTTTAATCAATCTTATCCATCACTAAATTTAATTCGTTTGGTTGATATTGGATCTGATTAATCTAAAAAACTAACTAATTTAATTGGTTCTATTTAAATAAATGTATATATAATATTATGTATTTAAGATTATCTTTTAACAAAATGATATTATATAAATATATTATAAATGTTGTCTTTTAAAATATATTTATAATACGTTAAAGAGCTATAACTAAAAGTGAGATTTTAGAAAGGAAGAAAATACTAATTATATTAAATTTTATTAAGAAAACTATCAAAGTAGAGAACATTTATCAGGAATAGAAATTTTGTTTTTATTTATTTTTCTTTAGAATACCATCCTCTAAACGTTTTCTTTTAAAATATCAACATATTTAAACAGTTTTAAACCTTCAAATTAAAGAAAAAAAATGAGATGTGAGAGAAAAAAAATATAGAAAAATGACTTAATAAAAGAAAGTGAATAAATGCATGTTTTTAATACAATGGTAAAAAAATTGACTAGTTTTAATTGAATAATAAGTATAATTTGGATTGGGTTTTAGTCACATTTATTAATTGATCAGTTATATACTTACTTAAATATGTTCAAGTTGAAAACATAAGTGATGTATTATTTACTTAAAGTTAACTAAAATAAATCATATAAATACAAAAATATTATTATATTTATTAATTTTTTAAAACATTAATTATTATATTTATTAATTCTTTAATACCTCAAAACTGTTGAATTCTCCTTTGTTGTTCCCTTTTTCTCCCTTCTGTTCCAATCTCAATAGTTTTGAATTCTAAAATTGTATTTGAAAAATTAATTGAATGGAAGAATAATTTTGTATTTAAAGAATTGATTTTGTTTAAAACAATAAAAAAAATCACCATCATTAATTGTACAAATAAGTAAATGACATGGCACCTGAAAATGTGCAAATAAACATTTAATTTAATTGAGTAGTTAACGTATATAAATAAAGAGTAATTATACTTTGACAACTATAGGTGGCACGCACCACTTTACAACCTTATGTGAGGTGTACAAAATATTCTAGCTTGACAGAGTTGAGAAGCAGTGAGTTAGAATCTCAAATTTCTTGAATCTCACCACTGCTATCATTGCCGTTGCTGTTGTCGTTGCTGTTGTCGTCTCTGCTACAGTAGTATCCGCTGCTATCGCCATTGTCGTTCGCCATCGTCGATGGTCTCCCACTGTCACTCGCCACTGCAACCATTGTCATATGAAATTTCCCTTATGCAAATATGCAAATGGGTGCACAGACTCCTATCACGTTTCAAATTTTAAATTTAGATACTTAAAATCCAATTATGTCCTTTCATAACAAAATATCCTTCAAAAATAAAAGTCCGTTTTATCCTTATCTACGTGTACAATTATATTACGTGAGTATTTAAAATCCAATTATACCCTTTGATATCAAAATACACTAAATGTCTTTAAAACTAAAAGTCGTTTTTATCTTTATTCCCGTATATAATTATACATTGACATCTATATACCAACAGTGTGAACGTGAAAGTAAAGTTTTCCATGAATAAAACCTAAACTTCAGCAGAAATCTAACTGTCGCACTTAGACCATCCAATAATCTAACTGTCGTACTTAGACCATCCAATATTTTGTAATTGTAATAAGATCAAACTTTGTTTTTTTTTTCTGCGAACCCAAAATGAACGTTAATTGATAATTAACATATGCGATTAAAACCCACACAAAAATTATAATTGTTACATGAAGACACGTTCATTTTTTTGTTATTGTAATAAAAATAAAAATTGATAATACATATTATATATTTTGCCTTTATTTTCTTAAAGTAACTATACCTGTCAAATAATTATCTAACTTCTGATCGAGGCTAAAAGAATTGAAAAAAAAACAACGTAAGAATATTTTAAACAAAGTTTCATATTAGGGTCTTCTAAATAAACATAAAAAAAACCAGAAAAGAAAGAAAAATTCCAACAGTGATCAACTAAAACTTTTTTAACAGAAAATAATCATTACAAAAATCAATAAATATTCTAAACCAATAATATATTGAAAAAAATAAGAAATTAGAAAGAAAAAAAAAAACCGTCAATTCTGGAATGTCAAAGAGAATATATTTTTTTTAATAAATTACATTACTGACTAATCACAAAATTAAAATCCAAGAACTTAAGAAGATTGAATCTAGTAACACTAGTATTAATTACTCATTGGTTCATCTTTAGTAATCTTGAGTTAGATTCTAGCCCACAACCACAAAACACTATCATGGTCATGTCATCTTAGCCAGAGAACAATAATTGAATAAATGGTACACATGCTAGACTCCCATAAATTTTATATTGTTCTATCACCATCAACAAAGAATCAATCATGTTGGCACCATAACAAGCTTATCTATCTTGGGTTGCTTTCCAGGGTGATGGTACTGCCATGTTTATTTCTTATGAAAAAAAATAGCACTTTACTCTTAGCAAATCATGATGATTGATCAAAATCACTTAGAACAATCAAAGATGATGCTATTGTGCTAAGCTACTTAAAGATGGCTATGCGCAATACTTATCATTGAAAACAATTCAATATCAAAAGATATCAGTATATATAAATGAGAATATGGGAAAGAGACATATAATATTAACAATATCATGTTACTTTAACAACATTGTTTCTATCTTCCTCCAAATGGGGAAGGAGAAATTCTTAATTAGTTCTATAACCTTCAGGTTTTGCCAAATTAAGGAAAAGTTCTTATAATACTTGTGCAACATATGGATTCAACTGCTTAGCCTCTTTTTGCACAAATTCAACAATTAATTTGATGGTAGAATCTGGTCTTTCCAGATGAGGAAGATGGCCACATTGGGGTATTTGGCGTATGATTGCATCAGGTAATTCGCAGTGGAGTTGCTGCAAGTGAAAAAGTTCGAAAGCCAACTTCAGTTATGATATTAGCATGGAAGATTGTTCCCTTGCAGTCCAATAAAGTGAAACAAAGTGAGAGAGAATTATGCTTCCTGATCATGACTTTCCAGCATGTCAAAAAAATATTGTACATTTCTATATAAACACAATGTTAGAACAATAGTGGCACAGGGTAACTTACCACCGCAAACTTATTGCTGATGATGCGGTCATTTTCACCCCATATTATCAGTGTTTTCTGCTTTACCTGTTACACAAATTCAAAACATCTTAATGAGGAATGAAACCAAGTTTCTTGAAAAAGAAAAAATAGAACTCCCCCAGATGATCCATCTAATAGGATTTCAAGTGTGGTCCATATTAAATAGAAATAAAAATGTTAAGCAATATATAAAAGTAAAAAAAAAATCCACAAATCTATTGTTTTAAGGTTTAAGATTTTGGATTGGAGTGGTTGTTTTAAGGTTTAAGGTTTTGGGTTGGAGTAGTGTCAAGTTTGTTAAATAGGTTGCTTAATGGACTCATTGGTGTTGAAAAACCCCACACCATTCACACATGATATGGATTGGAAATAGTGCAGGCAATAAGGAAATGAAACTTCTTTGCTCATAACAAATGGATTTTAGCAGTTGTGCATATATGGGTGGTTCAACCTATCCAATGTTTTTTTTTTTTTTTCATGTAAAGTTATGTTTTCTTACATTAACCTCATAAAAATATTTAGCTTCCTATGCAACTGATATGTCTTCCAAGCCCATTTTTCATCCCAATGACTAGAACATACTTTTACTTTGTTTTTCTGTAAAGAATGGTTCTGATCATGTCTTGTTGAAGATATGATTTAATAAGGTTGAATTTAAACAGGGCTAAAAGATATATTTAGTATATATGTATTGATTTTATTTTATTTTTTTCCCTTAATCATCCTGTACATATGATTATAAACAAATGTGTGTATGTCCACAATACACACTATTCCTGTAATCCTATAAGTCTAATTTGGCATAAGTCTACTGAAATTAAAATAAAAATTGTCTATATGCAAATTTTAAACAGTGATAAAAAATAATGCAGACAACCTTCCAGACATTTCGGTATGTGTAGCTGTAGTATTTAAATCTAACAAAGCTCAAATAACATTGACAGTGGAATGGACAAATTTGTACAGTCTCCATCTAAGAATTGTTCATTCTGAAATTTACTGAAAAAGCTATGTAAAATTAATCATCATAAGCATTTTCCTTATAATATATGTATATATATATAAAGAATTGCAAGTGAAAATTTGAAATTATGGCCATGTGGACCTAAGCCCTATTCTTAGGAAGCATAAAGAAAAATTGACTCATTCCATGATATTAAAGAATTAATTGCAGTTACAAATTGAATAAGACAGTTAATAAATATGACTGATGCTTATGAACTCACATACAGTTGTTGCTATTCTGCAAGGAAAACATTGAGAAGTGAACAACAGCCAATCAGCACATGACTTAATAGAGAACTAGAAATTAAGAGATCCAATAGCAGATCATGATAAAAGGGTATGATGAAAACAGTCATGTTATCTCATGCAAAAATCAGAAGGTTTGATGAAGATTGCATTTCATAATATTCATAGTTAAACCACTTCTATAGTCCAAATGACACAAAAATAATAAATACAGCACTCATCAACAACTTGGAAAGCTTCACATACCTTTCCTATCAAAGGAGCAACATTGTAACCACCACTTGTCATAAAATCCACAGTAGCATCATTCCACCAAGGCAATAAACAATGCAATCGGCCCACCTATGAAGAACATATGAAGACTGTTACCATTATTCATTCTTCTACATTCAAAATCACAAAGACAAGCTCCTCATTGTGTGAAGGGACTTCTGTATTATCCTTGGACATTCATGAGATGCCTTGACAAGAGGATAACTATTGAGATACCAAACATGTAATTCTCCTGTGAGATATTTCCAAAACATGAAAAATTATCTTGTTTCATTTAAATTAAAGAGTTTTCTTGATTTATTCAAAGTGAATGGTTTTCTTGATTCATTTAAGATGAAGAATTGTCTTTTCTAGTTTCAATTCAATGGTTATAAATATGTGCTTAGTTGTAAACATCATTTGAATCTAGGAACATGATGAGATTTTTTTTGTTAGAATAATTATTTTTAGAAAAAGAGAAGATAATATGTTACTCAAAGGAGCTTCTTAAACTTTTATTCTTAGGCTCTATATATAGAACTAAAGTGTAACACAAAATAATATACTTACAACATCCTAATCTTGGAAACAAATTAATATCTTCAAATCTACACATCTTAAAGATTTGAAACATAACCAAAAAATTCCTAAAAGGGACTAAATTGTTCAATTTAAACAGAAGATATTTAGGCATGTTTTTAACATTGCTCCTTACCTTAATAATAATTTCAACCCTTGTTCTACTGATAAGGTGAAATGATGTGACTATTCATGGAATAAGAGCATGAATAGACATCAACTATTCATGAAAGACATAGCCTAAAAGAAAGTGCTTATCCATGCCTTGAAGACATGACACAACTTTTGTTTTTATCTCTTTTTCTTCTACCCTTCAAAGATTCATTCTTACCAACAATTCCTATGTAAATGTTGTTACAATTATTCTTTTTTGGGTTCTTGCACATAGGGATCACACAATAGACATGTATATCTTCAGCTCTTTACAGTGACAGGTTGTAATAGTCGTTAGAATTTTCTGCCATCTTACAACCAACCTAGTACAAAGTGCTTGACCATTTGATACTGAGTTATCCAAAAGTAAAGTGCTGATAAAAAAAAAATCCAAAAGCAAAGTGCCGAAGGGCCCATTGTGAAGCAAAGAATGCATAGAAAACATGTACACCAGGTTACACAAATAAAACAGTAGTTCTAGAATCAAGCAACTCACATTAGTCCAATCAAGGCTTTTGCTGAAGGAAATGCTTGTGAAGGTCAAATAGGTGGCATATAAACGTAATGGAAAGCTCTTCAATAAATTAACCTGATCACAAGAACGCCAGTGGTGAATTGTAACTTGAGTAATTATAGTTCTTAACTTCCTCATCCTCTCATAACTACACCAACCAATTTAAACCAAAATGAAGAAACAAAGATGCCATTTTCAAAAGTTAAAATTCATATTAAGAAACTTTATATCATAAAAGAGACAAAAGTATCAGGCAGAAAAACTCCATTGCCTACACTTTGGGGGGTTGATGAACATTTGAAATAATTTCTATACACTTTGGGGGGTTGATGAACATTTGAAATAATTTCTACATAATTGAATGTACAAATGAACTTTTTCAGCAAGGAAAACACTCCATAGAGAAAGATGGAATTTGGTTTGTTTTTTTTATTAATCTCTGTCAGTAATAATATACTAAGTTGGAGAGATATTCACCCCAGCATAGGCTACTGCTCTGGGTAAGGTTGCCAACTTTCCAGTTCCCTCTGCATATACACTAGCACCGATCAGAACAAGCTTCTCCACCTGAAAAGATGAACTGCAAATAAATGATGACCACAGCACACCAGAGTCATTTGATGAAGAACTCTTTTGCAAACAGGTTCATAAGTTAAATTATTGGATGGCACATACAGCTTCGGGATAATTGACCGCAAAGTCAATGGCAACAGCAGAGCCAAGGCTTGGTCCAACTAATGTCATTGGCCTTCTGATGTAGTATTTCCAAAACTGTTATAGATAAATCCAATTCAGTCTCAACACAGTATGCATTGGAAAGAAATAAAACAGACCCAGAAAGAAGCTATAATAACTATTGAGGGCATCCATTATTCCATTTTTATAGACCATAGTTGATGAACTTGAACTAGTCAAAGCCTATAATTTAACTGATCTTTTACTCCAATTCACAAAAAAGTTAGATAATTTAGGGAAATAATTTACTGGGTGAATTAGATTTTTCAGAATTATATACCATAACTTGGGGATACAACATTTATTAATACATTAGTACCTGGTAGAAGTGATCACGCTTGGATACCACATCACAGGGAGGAAGTTTTTCTGATGGACAGAAAAAAAAAAAAGGAGAGGAGAAAGCATCTTAAAAATCTGATGAACAAAAAGGGTGAGTAATAACATACAATAGTCAAAGTAATAAAAACCAAACCTAAATCAGAGAAACCCCAACCAAGAATGTCAATGGTCCAGGTCTCAATACCAGATTCCTCAAGCAATGGTAATACATATCTCCATTCTAAACAAGAGCTGAATAACAATGCAACATGAGTTTCAGGGGTAACTTCAGCATAAACTGCATAAATAAATTTGCATATTTTGAGCACCTGTCAAAACCATGTAGAAGAACAACTGGAGTTTCCTTGCTCTGAACCACTGGCTTCACACAACTAGTCATGATGGGATCTTCTGAGAACCTAACCTAATTAAATCACACATTTTATTTGAATGTGAGGCCCTATGATATGCATTATCTACTATCAAGGGGCCATAATGGATGACCACAAGCACAAGGGCACCACTTAATCAACTTTTTAAAGTGAACAACACACTTGTTGGTACTCTAAGCAAGTGTGACAGGTAAGAAGCATTATAGTGGAACAAACTGAGAAACCGAGTTCATGAATGGATCAATCCTTACCAGTTCAGCGTCCATAAACAAAAAACAGAATCTGTGTTGAAAGTTATGTTAATATTTTCTGAAGCATTTGATTGATTGTATCACACTGTGTCCATGCAAGAAAAATAAGAGAAAAATCTACTACATTCGTAAGCTTAGAAAGTTAGGACTAGTCACAAATTTTTTTAAACAGAGGAATTAAGAGATCACAGCAAGTGAAATGAAGATCATTTTCTAATGCAAAATACTTCCATTGATAGTGTCACTTTGCAAGAAAAGACACATTCCAGAGGCACATACATTTTTCAATCCTAGCCAAGAAGAAACTCTGAAGTGTGTGGAAGGACCCACAACAATCATGAATTAATCATAAATAACATTAAAAACTCCAAACAACCACAACACAGCAATTATCCATTTGGGACAAAATCCAAAAGGAATACAAACCCATCCAACCTCCTCCACCTCTCCAAATATAATTCCACCCAATAAGTTTTCTTTGCAAAAACCATTTTGAAAATAAAGTAAAGCAAATCTCACATCCAAAGAATGTGACCCAAAATAAAGAATAAAAAACCAAAGCAAAATGGGTTTAAGTCAATCTCTCACAACAAATTTTGATCTTTCCTTTCTGAAGTGGTGTTCTCAAATCACAATTAGCACTGATAGTGCCTCAAAAATGATTGTCTGTTAATAAAATTATGGCAAACTAAGAGAAATAAAACCTTCCAAATTTCAACTCTCAGTTTACAAAAGCTTTAATACAAAAAAAAAGTATAAAGAGAATAAATAGATAAAAAAAAAAAAAAAACACCTCCTCCTTGAAACAAACAAAAGATTCAGATACCCTTTTGACTTTACACAGTGAAGACGCAGATAGCACTGTGCAGAAGACCAAACGAAGACGCAGGGAATTGGAAGAAAGCAAAAAGATAAAATATTTACAGGCACAGGAAGCCTCTGAATCCGCATGGCGAATTTTCTGGCAAAAGGGTCTTGAATGGTGAGCATTTCTTTGGGGAGAAAGGAAGGGAAGGCCTCAGAAGAAGAGATTTTGGCGTTGCATCTGAGTGGCAAAGGCAATGCCGCAGAAGAAGCAATGGACACAGAAAAGAACATGTTGGTGGGGTGCAGCGAGGAAGACGAAACGGTGTCCTATCTTATGCTATTCCACAGACACTCCTTCACTCACTCACAGTGTCAGACATGCAGAGATTGTGTATGGAGTGGTGTAAGCGGTGAGGTACGTGTAAGAAGGTGGTGGCTCATGTGGGGTGGTGTTTATGGAAGAAGTGTTGTAGGGTAGGTGCCCTTGTTAGAGGTAGCCACTTCCCTAAGATACTTTTCCACCCTCTCATGCCAACTCAACGTCAAAAACAGTGTTATGTCAATAGTGATAATTATTACTATTATTGTGTAGGGAACTAACTTCCATCTACCCCGTTTTGTTCAAAAGCTTCTCTTGCCTGCATTTAATGACACATGATGCAGTACCAGAAAACGTGTCTTGTGTTTGAGTACATACACGTTTAAGTTTGGAAACATGGTCATTGTTATCATTACAGCTACTTTGGAGTACAGGGTTAGAGAAAATACAGTGGAAAATGTGTCAAAATAGTTTCACATAAAGTGACAAGTAGAAAGAAAATCTGCGTTTGATTTGTGGGGATTTGAATTTTTTGTTGGAACATGTGAGGCTGTGTTGTGCATGATTTGACTAATCCTTGATGTTTGTTAATAATTTAAACTAAGATAGAGAAAAGCACTTTGTTTTGGGTTGTAGTTATAGAAATGTTTAATAACAGAAGGCAAACTGAAAATATTATGAGAATTTGAGAAGCAAACCATGTAAGGCAATTAAAGTGTTTTATAGGAGTATTTGTACTTTACCATTTATAAAAATTTGTCTGCTAGGTTTCAATGTTGTTTGCCATTTATACTTTGATGTAAGAAAAGTATCCCAAGATAGTAAGCTATTGATGCTCCCTTGTTTGGTTAGCAACAACTCCATGTGGTGGTGTCAGATAAAATAAATATATAGATACATAAAACACGATAGCAGTAACTTAATTTCTGCAACTCAACTCATCTTTTGTCTTTCTCCTGCGAAACAAATCGTCATCTAGGGTATCAGCCCAAGTACATGCTTCATTTTTGTTATAGAATGAAAAACTAATGATTTGTACGGTTAGATTCCAAGTTTCACTTTGGCTATACTTCTAATAAAAATGAGTTTATAAAATAATATATTAGAAAAAGTACTCACATATTTATTGGTATGAGATTTTTTAGATTAAAAATCAATGATCATGATTTATTAATGTTGAATTTTTTAAAATCAATATTCTATAAAAGTTGGAAAAGTGAAAAAAAAAGATAGTACAAAGTTGTACTGTTTTTAAATTTAATTACACTTTATTTCTTGTTATCTAAATATTTTATCTCTTATTTTCCTTTTTCTTCTTTGATTTTCTTTTGATGTATAAACTATTACGGAACTAAGTACTATGTAAAATTTGAGGCTTCCAACATGGATAAAAGTATTGGTAGCTTTTATTTTAGATTTAATTTAAATATATAATAGTTTTTTTATATCTATTTAAGCGTAAATTTGAATTTTATATTAAATAAAAAGTTAAGTAATATATAAAAAAATTTACAATTTATTATCTTAAAGCTTTGAGTTAGAAAAAAATAGTTTATAATTATGAATTAATAATTTATTTGTATTTTAGATTTTTTTTACTTCTTTTTTATTTCTATATATTTTTAAAAATATAATATTTTTATTTTATATTTACTTTTATCTATTTTTATTTTTTCTCTATGGTTGACCTTATTTTTAAGTTGGGAGAGAAAATTTAAATTATTTTATTTGTCAATTATTTTGTTTGGATAAGAGGATTTAAGTTTATTAAATTTTATTTTTTATAAATTATTCAATTAGTACGAAATAAAAAACATTATTTAAATATTAACTAATTGTTAATAATTTAAAAAGAATAGTATTAATTTTTGGCTGATATTAATTATTGTTGTTTTCTAATCAAAATTTATCAAGATTTTTTAAACTTTTCTTGATTGTTGCTGATTAAGATTATTTTGTGATGTCAATTATAATTATATATACCAACATTAATCTTTGATATTTTTTAAACTTTTCTTGATTGTTGCTGATTAAGATTATTTTGTGATGTCAATTATAATTATATATACTAACATTAATCTTTGATCATATTTATTTTTATGTTGTTATTGGTTAGAGGATTTTTTTTCTGTCAATTTTTCTATCAATGTTGGTTGAAAAATAACATTAGAAAATAATCCTAATTTATGTTTGCCAAATTCTTTTCAAGTTAATATCCGAAAAAAAAATCTTAACAAACTATTAATAATGAATAACTTGGTGTGATTGATAAAAAGAAATAATTAAAGAGATAAAAAATAATAATAACAAATGTCAATAAAACAATTTAGTTTATATTTGTCAAAAGTTAGTCCTATGAGTTACTTGAGAAAATCCTAGCTAATATCTTAACAAAAAAAATAGTTTACAACAATAACAAACTAACTCTAACAATATAAATAAAAGAATAACTCATTAACATCAATAAAAAAAATCTCTAATTAGCATCTCTCAATTGGCTATAACAATTTTAACTTTAGAAAATCATTTTAACCTATATTGTTAAGAAAAATAATTCTAACTAACCCATCAACTGAAAATAAACTTTATGTAAATTGGAAAAAAAAGTATTTGACAAAAATAAAAAAAAATAACTTTGATTTAATATCAACAATAAAATAAACCTAATAATATTTATAAAAAAATAAAAAATGTTGAGATTATGACACTTAAACCTCACTGAGCCATCACCATTGTAGTCAAAATTGACAAGTTTCTCACAGAAATCAATTGAAGAACATAAAACAAGAGACATAAATTTAAGAATATGAAAAAATTTTAAACTATTACTTTTTAAGATAAAATTTAAAATGATCCCTTTTTAATTAATCCAAATACTCTTATAAAATTTTATTTTTTTTGAAAATTTCTTACTTAAATAACATTTAAAACAAAACAGTTTTAATTTCTTCTATAAAAATAAATTACTCTTTCAAATGTTCCTATCCAACTATATTATGAAAAGATTTCGATCCAAAATAAGAAAAATATCAAAGTTAAAAGAGTATTTAAAAAGAAACTCGAAACTTATATTTACCTTCAAATTGAAAGAAGTAAGTGTTATTTGTTTTTCTATTAATATTTTCTGGGGTACATATTTCTTAAATTTTTGTGTTCTTAACTTTTTTATTTTTATTTTTGTAGTTATTTTTCTAATTTTTTTATCAAATAAAAAACTAATTTCTTATTAGTGTTAAATAGAAAATAAAAGACATATACTCATGTAATATTTATTATTTTGTATTATTTTATTATCTTTTAATATTTCACGTGTAATATTCAAATTATTTTTTCATTTATTCATGTTTTAAGAAGTTTTTAAGTTAGTGCATATCAAAAGAAAAAACTTGAAATATTAAAACGAAAATTCAAGAAAGACATATGAGAGAGACGAAGAGTTAAATAAAAATAAATGAAATAATATATTTAAAATTATTTTAAAATAGGAAAGTATATGAAAATCAACAAAAGCATTTATACTATATCTAAAAAAGTATATGAATGGATAGAAAATTTAAATTATAACAGTACAAACACAAATATTAATTAAGTTCAACTAATATTTTAATCTTTACAATTGGGTATTTTTTTATTTTTTGCGTCTACATTTTTTTTTATATAATTTGTGTAGTTTTATTTTTTTTATTTCTAGTCTGTGTCATCTAATTCTATTAAAAATGTTAAATTAATAATGTTATCATACATCATTCTCACACAATGACATCACTTGTCAAGGCAAAATTCACAAGGATTGGAAGTGAAAAGATTATTAAAAAAAATACAAAAATATTAAATAACACGCTAAATTAAATAATACGAAGTAATATAGATGTTTCATTATTGTACTTTCGTAAAATAGTTTCATATAAAAACGCGTAATTCAGTCAAGAGAAAAAGAATAAAATTAAACGGAATAAAAAAAAAGTTTTGAATAATTGAACCATATTATTTAATTTTAATATCAAATTAATATAAATTTATTTAATAAAAAAAGTATAAATTTATTTAATAAAAAAAAAACTATTTTAATAAATAAATTTAACATCTTAGTTTTTACAATTACTTTCAAGAATTAGTTATACTTTAGCAGATCAAATGTAAAATGATATTATTTTATTATATATACTTTTAGTCTATGATATTCAGTTATTATTAATTCAGAGTATATCAGTGTATATATAAATGGATGCTAAATGCGTAAATAAAAATATGCTAACTAATTAATATATATATATATATATATATATATATGAGACACAAAGAAAAATTAACAAATGATATTGGTGTCTTTTCATAAATATATGAATACTAATAACTATTTAAATTTATAATTTAAAATATCACATGTACCGCCTATTAACCTATCTTCTTTCACTAGGACATAGATAAAAACATAAAACTAAATAAATAATTTATGTTTGTTCTTGAGATAATACAAAATAAGTTAGTGGTATAAAATTGTAAACATGATATTTATTAAATAATTAATAATTGTAATAATTTTGATAATTAATTTTGTAGATTCAAACACTATTATAATTAGTCATCATCACTTTAATCTTATCTCACAATTTAAGAATTTATATAAAGTGTGTATAAAATACATTAATTAAGATTTGACTTAATATCATATCTTCCTCCTTCATATATTTACTCGTATTTTTTATCTATATGATTTGAAAATTAGTGAAGTATAAATATCTTATTTCTTTAATGATGTCAATACTTAATATACTTTACAATTTATTAGTGTAATTTTTCACCTTTTAGAACTCCTTTTAAAACTTACTCTTATGAAAAGACCTAGACGATCTAATATATATCTAGAAAAAAAAATAGATTATCATTGAGTAGAAAGTCTTTTATATTAATAAATATAAAAAATTAATTGAATTGATCTCTATATTGTTTATGAATCTTATATCATGTATTTCACAAAATGCATTAAAACCTTATCAGTGTTCTTATATGGCATTAGAACAATCCATCATATACTTTATTCAATTAACATTGACAAGAATGTAATTAAAGTGATACTAAATTTAGCTTTGTATTTAAAAACAACACACATATATATATATATATATATATATATATATATATATATATATATATTAAGATGCGAATTTCTCAAATTAAGTTAAACATATAAATCAACATCTAAGACACTACTTTATAAGGAAATATGTAATTCCATCAACATTTGGAAAAGATTTTTCAGGAATCATTTGATCTAGAAATCCATTAGAAATGTAAGAAATGTGAAAGAAAACCTCAATCAAAGATATTTTATCTATAAAAATTATTTGCATTTGTTTCTATGTTTACAGCTTGAAAACAGAATAAGAAAATACTACCTTCCATAGTTTTTAATCAACAAACATTGTAAATATTTGTGCAAAGACCTTTTGATCACATTATCAAACATATAAAGCTTTTATCTCTGCAAACTACACAACAAGAGTTAAATCCCTTAAGACCTATAAAAGGAAAAACATTTAGATGTTCCTCATCAAGAAATACACATCTATAATGTTTACAGTTCATTATTCATAATCCTTATGTGTAATTTGTCTTTAGTGATAGAGTGTTAAAACTCTTGTATTCTTCTTTATATGAAGTTATCTGTTTGTGAGGAAAAATGTTTATATCCTTTCTTTGAGAGTAAACTTTTCTTCAATCATCTTATCATGTTTGAAGCTAGAAGTGACAATAAAAAATACTCATTTTTTTAGTCTAAAAGGAAGATTATGAAGGAATAATTAGGAGTGGTTTATGCACTCATTTGTAATAAAAGTTTTTTTTATTATTGGAACCTTTTAGGTATGAATTTATGGAAAGTTAGATGTAACCCAAGAGTTGTGGATGAATCGTTATAAATATGTTGTGTTGATATCCTTTTAGTTCTTTATTTATTAAATGATATAATAGTTTGTGGAAAAAGTATCGTAACTCTATTCAATCCCCTTCTAGAGTTTGCCTATTTAATTCGTACTGAAACTTATCTTTTGAGGTAGTTCTTGACAAAATGAGAGGTGTGAATGTAAAACAAGACTTATGAAGTTTGCAGGACACACAATCACTTGTCCACCAATGTTCAAAGGTGTAAAGCATGACTACTAGAAATAGTGGATGTTTGTTTTCTTTGAGTTATGTCATATGAACATCTTATACTTGGTAAAAAATGGTAATCATCACTCTTTGGATGAGAACCATCAACTGATACTAAAGAGTGTTTGGACTAAAAAACATAAGCACCAATATCAAATGAGTGTTAGAGCATTCAATGCTCTTATTTATGTTATGTTTGAAGATGAGTATGCAAAGATATACACCTTCAAATGTGTAAACAAAAGTGAGACATGTTAGCTATCACATATAAAAGATCCAAGAAAGTTCAAGGAAATAAATCCAAACTCTTGACTTGCTAGTATGAATTGTTCAACATGAAAAATAATGAAAACATTCAAGTCATGTTTTATAAATTTCAAATTATTACCACTAAACTTCTTTTTTTAGGTAAGCAATTTGAAAATTATGATCTTATTGATAAAATCTTGAAAGTTCTCATACTTTATAGAGACCCTAAGAAATAAACCTATAGGCATCTAAAGATCTCGAGAAAATGACTTTAGAGAAGCTTATTATCATCTTCATGAAAAGGTGCTTCAATATGACAAAAAAAAAAAGCAAAAACAAATCTTTAATTTTCTTACTTTGTCCTTCCGTATTTTCCATGATTATTTAAAGTTTTCTTATAATTCCATTGCTATTTTTTTTGTTTGGTTGCACAAATAACTCTTTTGAAGTCCACCTGGGTCATCCCCCAAAAAAGATATTAGTTTGGATCCTCTTCTCAAGCAATAAAGGCTAACTTGAAGCAACTTTGCAAGAATTTTATGGCTAACTATGACCAAGAAATATTCACTTCAAAGGTAATGGCTAACTAGTTTGGGGATATAATTTCTAGGAGTCTTCTCTCAAAGAGGAAAGTTAAGTTCTTTGTTCTCCATTAGGAGTCTAACACCTTAAAAATGAATTGGAGCACAAGAAATGAAGCATAATTTTCTGGGATCTCCTAATGAGTTTGATGAAGTGCTTGTCAAAGATTTTTGTGGCAATACCTTTGATCTTGAAGGGAACCTACCAAGAAAGGCAAGAATAAGGGGGAAATCATAAATTTGATAAGAATACCATCAACTCCTTTTTAAAGACCACTCTAAACCTCTAGTCAATACAAACTAGCCCTTTTACCAAAATCCTCAATGCTAAGAAGGATTAATCACCATTAATACTGCCTTATGTATTATTGGGAGTACCTTCGTTCTTAGGTATTGATTGAATGAAAATGGGGATCCTTTGCAATCACCCTCTAGGCTAGATGTAAACCGTCTTTTTCTTTGACAACCTTTGTCCAAACACCTACACCTTGAACATTAACTTACATTGTGTTATGCTAGATATGACATTATCACAAGGTTGGATATGGACATTGGGAGTGCACATTTCAAAGGAGATTGCCCTAACTTTTGAAAGTGAAACTTGCAAGTTGGGGTTTCTTGCTTCCATTATAACTTTGCATAAGGAAAAAGCAGTGGTGTCTAATGGCCATATTCTCTAGACTCTCTAATGAGTGCATGAATGTGAAAGATTTTTATTAATAAATAAAATAGTTGTTTAGGATAATAATTTTTCTATTGAATTTTCTTTAAACTTTTAGAATTTATTTTGTTGTAATTTTAGATGTATATAATAATTATAATTAGGTTGTAATTGGGTTTGTTGAAGACCTGTGTAAAGCTTTATAAGTTTGACCAACGAGAAGAAATAAGGACGCATGTGCAAAACTAGAAGATATAAAATATAGCTACAACTGAAACTCAGTTAAGTCCAATAGAGCCTTGTAAATTTTGACCAAGTGAAGTATGAGAGAGGAAAACATCGTCACTAGGACACAACTATAGAAGATGTGGCACAAGTATGGAAAACATGGTTTAAGCTTGGTCATTAATCTATATTTAGGAATTTTAAATTTAATTTTACTTTTTGAGTTTCACCCTTTTCCTTGCACCAAGTTTGGCCATATCTGACATTCAAGCTCTTGTGAGAATGATTGATTTTCTTGAGTTTTGGTTCTCATGTGTCAAGTAGTGATTTAACTTTTAGTACTTATATTGGACAAGGAATATGAAAACTCCATCTCAAGTGGCACATAATTCTTATATTCTCATAAGTCTTCTCACCTTTTTGTCTTTTATTTTTAGTTATTTTTCTTATATGTTTGTCTTGTTCGATTACTTCTACTTCTTATCCAATTTTACCCATAATATGAGATTTTTGTTCTTCTTTTATTTGTTTCATTTAAAGTTTATTTTATTCTTGTGTTAAAATTTAGTTTTATACTTTTTCTTATTCAACTTATGATCTTATGTATGAAATCATTGAATCATATTTCTTGTGAATTAATTTATGACTTAAAACAAGGATGAGATTCAACTCTTGTTGGATTTATGTTTTTGTACGTTTACAACTTCCAATGATATATAACTCATATTGTTCTCTCTCCATGTTGCAATCGGGATAACGACGGGAACAATTTTGTGAAAAGGGCACTCGGTTTAGGATTGGTTAAAGGGAACACTCGGTTTAGGATTAGTGAAAGGCAAACTTGGTTTAGGATTGGTGAAAGGCACACTCAGTTTAGGATTAGTGAAAGGCACATTTGGTTTAGGATTAGAAAAATGCACACTCGATTTAGGATTGGTTAAAGGGCACACTTGGTTTAGGATTAGTGAAAGGCATACTCTGTTAGGATTGGTTAAAGGTTACTCGGTTTAGGATTGGTTAAAGGTTACTCGGTTTAGGATTGGTTAAAGGGCACACTTAATTTATAGGGCACTCGGTTAAAAGGAACTCAATTAAACTTTGTGACAGGGCACTCGATTAGAGGGCACTCGGTAAGGGCACTCAGTAAGGCACTCAGGTTCGTCTTTGTGTCAAGGCACTCGATATCATCATCTCCAACTGTTCCAACATTTGTGCCACACACCTTGTACCCCAATATCGTCAACAACTCATTCATCTCTCCTCTATGCTACTAGTGTTATTCCTTCCATATCTTGGCCTCCCCATTAGACATTAAAAACAGAAAAAAAACTCACCTTTAACACCTCTGCTATTGCAACTCTCTTGTTATTTTTTTTTGTTTATTTTTTTTACTTTTTACTTATGATGATTGAGTAACAAAATGTAAAAGTAATACAAAATTCAGGACAGTTCAAGAATTATACCTGTGTGCGATTCTGGTTTTTTTTTAATTTATTTTCTTTCTCTTCTCCTTTGCTTCTGGATGTTTAAGTGGAAGAGGTGAGGATTCAACAGAATGAGAGTAAAAAAAAAAATTATGCGTCAACTGGTGTAAGTACAAAGTATGAGAGCAGAGACTAATTGTAAGTGTCAAAATGAACCAATTCCCTCCTTTTAAATTATTCCTCCAATCTTTCTGCTCCTTCAACACTGTTTCTTGTTAAGTGTGCTTTATTACATAAACTGAAGAATTCAAGTATGTTAATTCCCTTTTATTTTCAATTAATTGCAATAAAAAGAAAAAAAATTAAATGTTATAATTCAAATCCAACTCTGTAATGAATTTTCTTTAATTTCAATTAAAAGGAAAAACAAAACGGTACAATTCAAATCCAATTCTGTAATAATTTTTATTTAATTTCAATTAAAAAGAAAATTAGAACGTGTAGTTCAAATCCAATTCTGTAATGAATTTTCTTTATTGTCAATTAAAAAGAAAAACAGAATGGTGCAATTACGAATGTGGATGAACATGTGAGAGGGGGTAGGAAGTGATGAGAAGACGGGGTGTAATGAGCAAACTTGGCCCAAGTGAGAGAAGGGTCTGTGAAGGGGAAATAGGTGACATAATAAGTAGATGTCATTTTTGTTTGAAACCTTTATGGGTAAGGCTTTAATAAAAGCATCAATTTTATTATTATTCTTTTTTTGCTTTTTTTTTTTGCAGTTTTTCTTTTACATACTTTTTTTTTAAACATGACTAAACTTTTTTTTTCTTTTTCCTTCATGTTTCTATTTTTTCTTTTTTCCTTTTACTATTATTTCTTAAAACTTTGATATTTTTTCTTAAAAAATGGTCTCGACGAAACTTTTTAATTTAAATGAAAATGATAAAGCAAATGAATATATTTTTTAATTTTTTTCTAAAATGATAAAAGCCTAAACCATCTTTTTGTGTTTTATTTTAAAATGAAAATAAAATATGATATATTTTTTATTTTTAAAACAATAAAATCCAAACTCAAATTAAATGACTGATTTTTTTAATTATTTGAAAATTAGTCAGAAATATCTATTTTCTTCTTTTTCATAAGAAAATAATTTTATTTGTCTGGACGAAATCGAGTGTTGACAACTTTTTCTCTTTATTTAAATTTTACTGGATAATTTGAAAATTAAGATATTTTATATTATAAGCGTAAAAGATAAGTAAAGACAAAATCACTAATTTCGTTCGAATTGAAAAAGAATAAAAGAAAATTAAGTGTATGGATCACTCCGAAATGAAAGGTCACCATTTGAAAGACTGGAAAGGGGAAAGTGAGGTCGAGACCTTGCTTAGTAGGGCGCAACACACTAGAAGGATACATGAGGTCGAGACCTTGCGAACAGAGAGTCACATACCAAAGAGATATGAGGTAGAGACCTTGCGCAACAGATGGTCACCCACCAAAGAGATATATGAGGTCGAGACCTTGCACAACAGAGGGTCACACACCAAAGAGACATATGAGGTCGAGACCTTACGCAACAGAGGGTTACACCAAAGAGATATATGAGGTCAAGACCTTGTACAACAGAGGGTCACATACCAAAGAGATATATGAGGTCGAGGCCTTGCGCAATAGAGGGTCACACACCAAAGAGATATATGAGGTCAAGACCTTGTGCAACAGAGGGTCACACACCAAAGAGATATATGAGGTCGAGACCTTTCATAACATAGGGTCACACACCAAAGAAATATATGAGGTCGAGACCTTGCTTAGTAGAGGGTCACACACCAAAGAGATATATGAAGTCGAGACCTTGCGCAATAGAGGGTCGTGCACCAAAGAGATATATGAGGTTGAGACCTGATGTAGCAGAGGGTCACTCACCAAAGGCATATATGAGGTTGAGATCTTGTGCAACCGAGGGTCATGTGCCAAAGAAATATATGAAATACAGACGAACACCATATGAGCGCTGAAATGAATTTTAGAGAAAACAAGTTTGTGTATGTTGATGAATGCGTGAATTTCTTCCTTTTTATATTGAATATGTATGAACATATGCATTTTTGTTTGAATAAGAGTGCAGGGACGAATGATAGTTTTCTCTATTCTTTTTGAATGAGAGTGCATGAATAAATACATAAGACTTTATTTTTTGTTTTTTGTATGAAAATGTATGGACGAATGCATGAAATTTTATTTTTCAATTTTTTTCATGAAAATGCATGGACGAATACATGAGATTCTATTTTTCACTTTTTGTTTTTCACGAGAAAGCATGGATGAATGCATGTTACTATACTTTTCACTTTTTGTTTTTGTTTGAATGAGAATGCATGGATGAATGGATGAGACTCTACTATTTATCATTTTTTTGAATGAGAATGCATATACGAATGCATGAGATTTTTTTTTTCATTTTTCTAATAGGAATGGATATACGAATGCATGAGACTCTATTTTTTATTTTTTTTGAATGAGAATGCATATACAAATGCATGAGACTCTATTTTTTATTTATTTTTGAATGAGAATGCATAGATGAATGCATGAAATTCTATTTTTTCAATTTTTTTGAATGAAAATGCATATACCAATGCATGAGACTCTATTTTTTCATTTTTCTGAATTAGAATGCATATACGAATGCATCAGACTCTATTTTTCATTTTTTTTTGAATAAGAATGCATATATGAATGCAAGAAACCTTATTTTTCATTTTTTTTGAATGAGAATGCATGGAAGAATGCATGAGATTCTACTTTCATTTTTGTTATGTGAGAATGAATTAGAGTGTACAAATGCGATGAAGGTGCATGGATAAACACATTAGACTCCCTCTTTCTTCATTTTCTCATTTTTCATCATTTCTTTTTTATTTTGACTTTTTTTTATGTCAACATTTAGAATCAAATTCTCTTTTTGCAATAGTTGAATTCATTTGATATTGAATTTTTTCTTCTTGAAAATGAGGGAAGTCGCAAGTTTGAAGCTAATGTAATATTGAGGCATTGTTGACTTTTCCCTTTAAAACAATATTTTATTGCATGCGTTTGAATTCATAGATGGATGAAAAATGTGAGAGAGAAAATTGAAGAGGTTTGAAGGAAGCTGAGATTGCACGACCTCAAATATGTTATCATTCGCATGCCCCTCTGAAAGGATAAATTTTATGCAAGGTATACATGCAAAACAAGAGTGCCCCAGTTTTGGTGTATTAGGTAGGCTAAGTGAAGTGTGAATGACTTATTTGAATAGCTAGGTTTGATGAAGAATGACTGGTGCAACATCATATAGAGGAAATTGTAGCCCTAAAAGGGAAGAATATATATGAAACAAATGGAAATTACCCCAGTTTAGATGTACAAGGGTGAAGAAAGGTCTACGTGAAAGGTGATTTGGTTTTTGCAAGGTGGAAAGAAAGGATTGCCCTAGTATAGGGTTTTCTCAGTTGGCTTATTTGGTTGATAACAAAAGGTTCTCTTCTACCAAAAGCATTTCAAACATCTTTCTTCTTTTTATTTTGTTTCTTTTTTCCAGTCGAGTTGTTAGCCATGTCCTCTTATCACATGATTAAGCTTTATGAAAATCAAGCAATCATTCCTCGATCAATATGAACTTTATTAGACTTGTAATGTGGTCAGGAGCTACAGGGTTGTGAAGAAAAGGATATAAAGGCTCAAAAAATATTTGTGGGTTTATATATATTTTTTCAAAACAAGGATCACCAACCAAGTGTTGTGACAAATAGTCAAAGTTTTCCTTTATGAATATTCTATCACTTTTTTCTTTCCTTCATTTTCCTTTTCATTTTCTTTTGTTCCATCACTTTGTGATAACATTTCTTCTTGCTGATTTACATAACTCTATGATGCATTTCTTCTATTTGACTTTTTGAAGCTTTTGACATATACCTTGAACTAAGTTTCAACATAATGATAATCTTTGCTCAGGGAATTTTTAAGAAGAAATATATATATATATATATATATATATATATATATATATATATATATATATATATATGGCTCAAAGAAGGGTATAACGAATTTCTAATTTTTGTTTTTGGATGAAGAAACATAGTCATATATCATTTCGAATTGTGATTGCTTAACTTTCAAAGAAATTAACCCTAAAATAAAATTCAACGACTTCCAATACATGTCATTTCTCTTTTTCTTTCTCTTTCTATTTTTTCCGTTCTATCTTCTGCTTTGTTTTTGAAAGAAAATCAAGATACCATGGTTACATATGCATTGAAATGCTTCAGTATGATTGAATTGATATGTTATGTTATGTGTAATGATTGAGTTATAGGCTCATATGTAATCATTTTGATTGAAATGAAACCAGTGTACTGGGGGTTGAAAGGAAATCAAGGTACCATGGTCAGTGACGGCTTAAGGCTGTAGAAGGCCTAAAGCGAATAAAAAAAATGAGGCCTTTTTTAAATTAATAAAATAATTAAAATTATGATATTTTTATCTAAAATTTCTTTTTGGAGCTTTTTGTGATGCAAAATTATCTATTAAATTATCATAATTAATTTCATTTAAAAAATATTTTTCAATAGACAATAAAGCTAATTGGTTTAATCTTTATCTTTACTTATATTTATATTGTTATCTTCACTTAAATTTATATTGTTATGTTCTTCATTCAAAGAAGACTCATCTGTATTTTGTAATTCATTTCTTTTGTTTTTTTTTTATAAATTTATCCAGAGCCCCTTTTTGTGATTCAACTCTTCTTTTTTTCTTTTTGAAGTTTTGAATAATCTGATTCAAATTTTCTAGTTGTCATATTTGTATATAAAATTAAAAATTATAATATATATCATACTGAATATAACTTATAAGTATATAAAATAAGTCTATGTTAAAAAGATAAAACCTGATTGTCAAGACAATAAAAGACAATAAACTTGATCCTCAAGTCTCCTATTATGATATTATCTTTCGATCCTGTCCTTTGGTATGTCTTTAAATATAATTTGTAACTTCTAAATTCTCTTCCTTAAATCTATACAAATTATTTTAAGATTAATTAAACAATAATAAAAATAAAAAAACTGAGATAAATTGATCAATCTCATATTATTTTTACCTAATATTGATGCACTCAAAAGGAGTAAAAGTAAACACAAATTCTTCTTCAATCAATTTACTGCTCAAAGTCTCCAAGTATAGATACACACAAGTTGAAATAATATTATGAAAGGAGCAAAGAAACAGAGGAAGAAAGGAGATAAGTGAAGAAAGAATGAGAGAAGTGGAAGAGTCCGATAACAATAGGACATATAAATAGATGATATCAATTTGTTGGAGGGAAGAGATAAATTAGAAAGTTTTGATACCTAAGATTCCTTTGACTGCTCAATTTTTTTTAAATATTATTAATTTATTATAAGAAAGTTTGAGGAATATTCATTAAATAGTATTTATAATACCAATATAAATTTAAAGTCATTAAATAATATTCATAGTACCAATGTACAGTCAGTTAAAATATTTAAATTTTTAATTAAAACTTTGTTAGTATAATTTTAAAATTAAATATTTTTTATTTTATAATAACATATTAGGATTAAATTTTTTTGAAGCCTTGAGGCCTAAAGCTTATTAAATTTTTTTGAGATCTTTGAGGCCTTGAGGCCTAAAGCGGTTGCTTTACCTGCTTGGGCCTTCAGCCACCCCTGACCATGGTTACATATGCATCTATAAGCTTCAGAATGGTTGTTATGACTAAATGATGAGTCCATATGAAATCATTTTGATTGAATTGAAATCAAGGTAATGGCGATTGAAAGGAAATTAGGGTACGATGATTACAAATGAATCATTGTAAAGTTAACAGGCTTGGAATAGAGTATTAAAGATTATGATTTGATGATAGGCCTATTTGTATTTCACTTGAGAGTTGATATTTAAATTCTTAAATATATTCACTTCATTTCCTTTTACCTTTTCAAGTTGAAAACATTATTTCACTATTGTTATGTTATGAATTGCGATGTTTGTACTATGTACACGAGCATATGCAGATGCGAGTTTTGAAGCACCTTAAGGAGTATTTACCCTTAATTTTGTCTTTCTCTTTCCTTGTATACATTTGTATATATTTTTGATGTATTTGAAGACTGTATGACCTTAAGTTGATCTTTCTTTTGTCATATATATAGTTGTACATAGATTTAATGTATTTGGAGACTTTATGTAGTACTTTGAACCTTGAATGCATGTTAATATTTGGTAGTAAATAAAAGTTAATTTAGTTGAGAAATTATTTTATGATACTTTTGCTTAAGTGGAAGAATCTCGCTCAAGCAAATTATGCAGAAAACTTTACTTTGCAAATCTCACTTGAGCAAGATATAGTTTGCCTGAGTGAGATATAACTCATCTGAGTAAGCTATTTAAAAAAAATAGGTATTCTCGAGTTAATTTTCGCTCAAGCAAGGTTCATTTTCGCTGTTAAAATTTTTTGCTCAAGCTATTTATTTTTTCTTTTTTTCTTTATTTGTTTATCAATTATTTTACGGTCTCGAATTATATTTCGTTTATCCATTATATTTTCTATTAGAGTTGAATGAGAAATGCTATAAAATTTTTACACTGTTTCAACATGCAAAAGTGTAAGTTTGAGGGAGTTGATAATTATAATAATTGCTTAAATGCTATAAAAATTTCTTTTAGAGATTAATTTAACATCTCTAAGTTCTAAGAATTAGTCACAAAGGTAAAAACTAAATTAAAATCTAAATTCAAAGTAGCTAAAACCGCGGTTAGATTTAATGACAAGTTCAAAAACCTATTAAATGATAATAGAAAATAATTTAAACATTAGCAATCCTCAATTTCTAAAATAGTTTCCGAATCAATCTATACATTGTGAATTTTTTCGGTGCTAAATCAATTTCTATTTAATGAATTTATTATAGTGATTATCACACTTTTTTTAACCTCTTTATTCACACTCATGCAATGGACGACCCTTAATTTTTATGAATTATTATATTATAAATGTCAAATAACCAATCTTCATAGTTAAATAGGTTACCACTCACCTCTTCATATCTTTGTATAGAAATTAAAGCTTGAAGACTTAATAAGAGCAAAGATATTCATGGAAGTCTCACTCAATGAGAGGCATATGAAGAACACAACTCTAACTTTTGGATTCATTCAATGAAATAATAATTTCATTAAGAAAAAGTTTCAGAGGGTATGGATAGAAGGCTTCTAGAAGGAAACTAATTATTTAATTTTGTTTTTATGGTAAAATCAAATTATCATCAATTCTGTTTATTTGTTTTTATGACATTATCAGATTGTAATAATTTTATTTTGTTTTCTTTATTTAGATATACCTAGAATGGGTACAGTACTTGTATATATTCAGTTCTTTATTTTGAATGAAATACACAGAAAAACAAAGAGCATATATTCATTCTCATGTCTTTTGTTCATCTTTGTTCTTCTCTTTATTTTCATAATATGATATCAGAGCTCTAATTTGAGAGCTCTGGTTGCTACATTTATCATGACCGAAATTATTGATCCCTCACAATATTTTTCACCTTATCATGTTAGTTCTTAGCAACATATGGTTTGTTCTATTGGTACACACCAAGAGAGACAAATTTTTAGTGATAAGTCAAAAACAATGAATGATAATAAAAAGCCTTTGAAAACTCCAAACTTCTCATATCATTCTCACTCATTGAGACATCAAGTTCACTTAGTGAAATTTCACTTTATGGACATAGGACAAAAGGAAGATTTTGTTACGAGGGAAATGACTTTTGCATTACTAAGAGCTCTTGGTGTATTGTTTTGGATGTGGAGTGCATCGGAAACTTTCAACTTCAAGTTTTATATTTTAGGGTTTATTTATGTAACTTTTAGTATTTTAATATACATTTACCCCTTATTTTTGCATTATCTCTATACTTTTTGTTTAAATGTCTTGATCATCTATGCTTATTTAAGTTTTATTTTGCTAAACATTGTATTGAAAATTATAGACCTATATAAGGTTGAACAACCAAAAATTTATAATAGTCATAATAGTGGATGTGTTATGCTTTATACATTAAGTTTTAAGAGTTTATTATAAATTTAGTAAATTAGAAGTGTAAATGAAAACATTACAATGAAATTTGTATTGAGATCTTAATGACTATTGAGTTGAATTAAAATCTAACCTCAATTATTTCTTTACATATTATATGTTTATAATTTCTTTTAAAAATTTCAAAAATTTTCTTACTGCACTCATTGTATTAGGATTATAGTTAGTTCATTTATATCAATTTTCATTTCAACATTTTTAAGACTTTACTACCAAACAGAATAATTATCTAAATTATTACAAATCTACGTAGAGACAACTTAACTTTTATAAATTATACTACAATTAATATATAAGAATGTTAATAATACTATAATTTTATATTTGTTTCAAATGATGTTATTTTGCTTGTATGTATAAGTTGGTATCACTCTATGTAGTAATAGCTATCTAAAGCCCATTATTTTGAAAGATACTCCAACTTAATTCTTTTATGTGTAAGTCATCAAATGTAAATTATTATAACCAAAATCATTAGGCATTAAGATGGATATGATATAAAGATAAAAAAAAAAGATTATTTCACTTAAATGTGACACGTCACTTGACACCTAAAAATGTAGATAAATTTTGAGTTCACGACAGTTGAAAATAAAAAAGAATATTTTTATATTTAAAGTACACTATACCAATGAAATTGGGAAACTGAAATTGTGTACCTAAATATTTGTTTTTGAAGCTTTAAAATTTTCTTCAATGGTGTCAAAACTGGTGCACATTGAAACCAATATATGTTCTCAACTCATGAGTGAACCTCGAAAAACAAGAATAATTTTCTTGGATATTACTGCATACTGCATACCAAAGAGAAAAGTTTAGAGATTTTTTTACTAGCACATTTTTAATTTTTATTTTCATCAATAATATTTTTTAATTTTTGAAATAATATTTTTTTTATTTGTTTACATTGACATAACACTTTTTTGTTGACTTTATTACTTCACTAACACTTTTTTATTTTTTATTTCTTCCAAAAGATCTTTTTATTCTTTAATTTTTGAAATAATATTTTTTTCCTTTTAGTTTTTCTATGGTGAAATAACACTCTTTTATTTTTTCTATTTTTATTTTTTATACCGTCAGTATATTAATTATGATTATTATTTTTGTTATATTTTTATTTTTTTTATGATTTTGTGATTGTATTTTATTATAATAATTTACTGGTTGTATTTTTGTATTAAAATTGATATTGGAAGAAAAATATTATAATAAATTATAAAATTGTTATTTGAATTAAAATTTGTATTTTACATTTGTTAAAAATATATCTAAAAAATAATAGCAAAAATAAAATAAAATTGTTGAAGTATTTTTGTAAATAAATATTAATTAAATGGTTTAAAAATTTTAAATAAAAATTAATTTATTTGTGAATTTCTTTTTAATGTTATATTTATTACTTAAAAATTGTTAATTATTGAAATGATGAATACACATTAAACATAAAGAAGAAAATAAATGACAATCCTATATTCACTAAATAGTTTAGTTAATGGTACACGAAATATTTTGTGTGAAATAAAACATAAATTTTATCTTTATAAAAAAACTCAAATTTTATCTTTATCAAAAAGTCAATTACATCTTTATCGAAAATAAAATTTTATCTTTATAAAAAAAATCAAATGATATCTTTAATAAAATATTAAATTTTATCTCTATCAAAAACAAAATTCTATCTTGATAAAAAAATAAAAATTTATCTTTATCAAAAATCAAATTTTATCTTTATCAAAATTTTATTTAATTTTTTCCATTAATTATTTAGATATTTTTTTAACAAACTAAAAATATAAATTTTTAATTCAAATAAAAAATTTATAATTTATTATAATTTTTTCTTCCAATATCAATTTTAATATAAAAATACAATCACAAAATTATTATAATTTATTTTTATATAATTTATTATGCAAATTTAAATTTATTATAAAACATAAAATAAAATATTTTATCATTTTTTTCCTTTTATAAATAATTAGTTAAAAAACCTATAAAATATTCCATTTTATTTTCTTTGTATTCTTTTTTTTAAAAAAATAATTTAATTATTTTTATATTATTTTTTATCTTGATTTTAATAAACTAATAATCATAATTTTTAATAACTAATACAGATAAAAAAAGTGTTATTATAAAAAACAAAAGAGTGTTATTTCAAAAATTAAAAAATAAAAAATACTATTAAAGGAAATAAAAAATAAAGAGTACTACTAAAAAAATAAAAAATAAAAAGATACTAGTGAAGAAAAAAAGTCAAGTTTAGAAGCAATGACATTCATGTCCCTTTCAAGTAAAAATAATTTATTTATAAATATATTTAGTATGATAATTTATTTCCAAAAGTTTCTACATTAATTTATTTTAAAATACCTTTGAAAATAAGTTCTTTTATTTTTTATTATTTATATTTTCTGCTAATAATAATATTAACCTAAAATATTTAATTGTATAAACCAAATTATTTAATTTAATTATCACATAAAATATTTTTATATAAAAATTAATATACTCATTTGTGTGAAAAGCCCACAGATTTGATACTGAGCCAATAATAAACAAATTATAATTAATTTACTAATCAAGATAGACATTTGATTTTACAACACTCCTAATCTCGAGTACAAAATAACGACATTTTCTTAAGAATAATATATTTTCTTTTATCATTTATAACTTTAAATTAAATAAACAATATGATATTATTTTTTAACAAGAGTATGATACTACTATCTAACTATGATAAATTGACATTTTATATAATATCAATGAATAACTTTAAAAAATTCATTTCTTCTTTCATTCAATGACTTTAATCAAAGTTTTAATTTTATTACAAAATTCAAATTTATTATCAAGAGTAGGTGAATTCCTTATTGATTTACCATTAATGTTACGACAATGTAATCAAATCTAGTGTCTATTTAACTAGTGTCATAAGTTTATGGAATTAAAATATACTAAAGATTTAAATCCACTTTGATAATAATTACTTAAGTTAAAAAAAAATTGAAGGACCAAATGGGCAAATAAATTATTATTGGAACCAAAATTGCACATTTACGAAAATATTGGATCAAAAGCAATGTAATATTTTTTTATTGTACTATGTGTAATTTATTTATTAAAAATTAACTGAAAACAATAATATAAAAAGCACAACAGTGCCAAACTATTCAATATATCAAATCAATAAAAAATTCTTAATTATTTGATTAACCATTTTTGGTATAAAATTTTGAACTTTTCTTCTACGTACAATGGTTTGATATAGACGCGTGACAACAAAGACATTCAACTAATTTCGTACATGCATGTGGGGTTACCTACAGACAACTTAAACATGTCGTTAAAGTAAATCCAGAAAATAAAATTTAAAAAAATGTTAATTAGAGAATATAATTTTTAAGTTAACTAAGGATTTAGTTGGTAATAAAATGGTCATGAAATAAAAATAAATAAAAATATTAAAAACGTGATTTACATCATGATTTCTAATATCTTTTTTAAGAAATAGTTAATAGGTTGTGCAAGAACGATGAAATTTACATGGTTTAATTCTAAACTAGTTAACGGTATTTAACCTGGAAGATACATCTAGGGGGTGAAAACTGAATTGATGGAATAAATTGGATAAATTTTATTTTTAGATTATAATGAATTAGTTAAAAATCTATCAATTTATTTAGATTTATAAAAAGTAATTAAAAATTTATTTCGAATGGATATTCAATCCACCAAAAAAGTAATATTTTTAAAAAATAAAACTATATTTTAAAAAACTTCAAAAAAATTTTAGAAAAAGTATATTTTAAAAGCTTTTTAAACTAATAAATCTAAGAAAAACTTGGGTGAATTAATTTTGATTCCTTAAGTATAAATGGAGGAATTCATTGAATTTTTAAACATAATGGATAGAAGGTTACTTTATCTATAAAATTAAATTAATGAATTTGATATGGTCTAATCTTTTTTATATTTTTGTAATGGATGTTGTGAATGGATAATAGATCAATGAATTGTTTTGCCCCCCACCTAAATGTATATATAATGAGAAACTAGTATTTAATTTCATTTTCTATAAAAACTCGATAAGTTAGTGAGTACCAAAAGTATCACTAAAATTAATCTTTAACACAGTAGATTTGAAAAACCCATGGCAAGAAAAATGTGTAAAAAAAAGTTATCTACATTTATTATATTGTTTTGTAAATTTTTTATTAACAAATATAATCTTGACAGACTATAAAGTTTAATTTAAAAAAAAAATAGAAGAATTAAAATATATAAGAAGACTGACATCAAGAAATGATAAGACAGATAGTAAAATAAATATTAAAATTCCGGTTTGATAAAAGAAAAACCTTATTGAAAATGTTATTCATAATGTGTGGTGCATAATGAAAATGGAAATGACAGTTTGAATGTTTTATTCAAGGATAAGATATGAGTGTTTGAAATAACATTAGATTTAGAAGGAAAGATGAATAAAACGCTTTAAAAAACTTTTGGTACTACATTGTTAATTAGACTTTAAATGGTTGTTTAACCATTTGAAAATAGTTTCTAAATATTTTTGTAAGATGTTTATTAGAACAACTAAAATTTAATACATGAACACCATATATGCAATAATGTAAAATTTTTAGATTTTAATATATTCATTTATTGTAAATTAAATTATGTGTGGTTCTCCTTTGCAAACTATAAAAGATTTCATCAATAAACTTAATTAAATATTATACACGGTTATTTGTGGTTTATAAAAGTATATAAAGTCATTTTTCTAACTTATATGAGTATATAAAGTTATTCACTGTTCCTTTATCACTCCTAATTATAGAATACAAGTATCTTTTTTAACATTAAGCAACTTCTAACTTTTTAAGTTATTGAAAGTTTTTAAGAAGAAAACTCTTATTAGAAAAGGTATAACCTATAAATGTTTCTCATATGAGAGAATAATTTCAGATAAAAGATTTTATAAATAAACATTACTCTTTAAATCTTATGATCTAGTATGTAGAAATTTTATAGAAAATTGTTGTTTGCACAATAATAAATTAACTTAGAATCACTAAGAGTCCTTAGTTATTTTTTTATTAGAAAACTTCTATTTATAATAATCTTAAATATGATTGTTGGGATATGTTTACTATCCTTGTGTTAGTGTTTTATGATTGTCTTTGCCTAACACACTTTTCTATACTACTTAATATGTTATCTACAAGACAACTTTATCTTTTACAAATATTTTACGGTACTAATAATATTAGAGTGAGCATACAAAGTTAGAATGTTGATCCATGATATCAAAATCATCTTAAAGATGTGTGTGTCAATATTGTTAACAAATAGACTATCAATAAAATCAAATTGCATCATATGCTACTCATGTCACTATGAAAATTCTTAATTATAACTGGGTTTTATTAACAGAAGTTATAATAACCTCCAATAAGACACATAAATACTGGGGGTTTCTCCAACTTCAAGTAAGTGTCTTTTAATAAACCACATGTAAGGGTCACATTTTTATTTCTTAATTTTTACTTTTTTTAACTAGTTTTAATTTCACCTTGTTGAGTTTTAAATTCAATGTTTAACAACATGATATGGTTATGATTGATTGCTTAGGTAAATAAAATTTCATAAATGTACAATTGAATTAGAGGTAAATTGATGTGGCCTGTGTGCAGTTAAATATTGAGTTACGAAATCAACATGAATGAAATATCTAGATTTTATTTGTTATCTAAATCATGTACCTAAGAGTATCAAGCGATCAAAACTCAATGAGAATTTTTTACACGTCATCTTGTGAAATGATTTTATAAGGAACTACCATGATTATACGTGATTGCCATATGAAGTTGAAATTATAGTACCATTCTCATTCACACCTTGATTATTGTTAAATATTAGTATTAAATAAAAATATTCATTATATTTTTTAAAAATTGTTGAGTCATAAATTATTTTCTTAATTCTTCAATATTTTTTAGTGAAGTAAAGAATGTGTTTATTTAATATATTAATAATTTTATGTGAATTTTATTGATGATATTTATATCTTGAATATTTTTTTGTTAAATAAGCTAGATAATATATTTTGTTTTGCATATAATAATTGTGTATTAACATGTTAGTATAGATAATACAAGTTCGAGACACTTTCATAAACAAATTTAGAAAATTTAATTATTGATGTTTTATATAGGAAATTATACTTCTACCTTTTGAAATACATGTAAGTATATTTAATTTGGTTTTGTAATGTTACCTATTTCGATATATATATATATATAGTGTTTTTATTTTATTTTAATTATTGATAGGGAAGTTACACCAAGCGGAGACATGGAAAGACATGTAGTGATGTAGTGGTAGATAGTTTCGTCCTCACAAAACTCACTACACCCCCACTAGCCATTCATTAAAGACCACAACAAGCAATACAAAACGAAATTATTTTGTAATGGTCCACACTGCTAATATGAAAACCTTTTCTTATTTTTATCAATCACATCGTGTTAATTATTTTTTATTTGACAAATTAATAAAATATATTTTAATTCTTCAATTTATACAGCATAATAAATAAATAAAAGTTCTATAATAAATATCTGGAAGTATCTTAAAAACTAAAATCAAATTATAGTGCAACCCTCTTTTTATGAAATCTGTCATTATTTTTATCTTTTTCATTAGTCTAGGTTCCAAAATCGTGTCACATTAACATTCTTTTATCGTGCCACCTGCCAATGCCTGACTAAAAAAAGTTTAAATATTATAACAACCACAAAAAAAAAAGTACAATAACTAGCCGTTTTTCACATATTTTTAGGAAAAAAAAATAACTCTAAATTAATCACATGTATAAGTTTAGCATTATATATCATTTTTTCCTTTATTAAAGTATATTAATAATTTCTAATTTATATAACTAAAATTTATAAATATAATAAAATATATTTTTTAAATTATTATTTAAAAAGTAGATAAAATAACATAAATATTTCTTTTAAATTTAAAGTTTAAAATAAAAATATAAGTACTTTTCATATTAAAATACTTCATGAATTTGAATAATAAACTTTTTAAAAAAAATATATAAATAAATATTCTATAAATAGAAGATACATAATGTATAATACAATTCCTTACTCGATAAATTGTTATTTAAACTAATAACGATTGACTGATAAAAAATAATAATATATTTTGTTAATCAAATTAAAACTACTTAATTTTGAAGTATTTTTTCATCTCATCCCTTCAAATTGAAATCATATCATAAATAACATAATCCAACAATTTTTTTTTCACACGAAAATATAATTCAATTTTCTGCATACTCATTAGGAGCGCAAAAGTCTTGTTAATAAAAGATTTGGGAAATATGAATGCTTTTTCTTTTATAATATTTCCATTTCAAAATAATACACACTTTGTTTTCATTTCTAAGATTTGTTTTTCTTTTTTATCACAACTGACATTTCTGTTAAAATGTTAGGAACTAAATCAACAAGCTAAATAAATTTGAAGTAACCACCTGAATTTGAGATATGGTGACGATAAATCATATCAGAAATATAGATGAGAATCAATCATAAATCCACTTACATCTTACACTCTCAATTAACATCATAGATTCCTTATACTAATTAGTTAATTCAACAAACCAACAAATAAACATAGATGCAAGTGCAGGCAGAACAAGTCAAAACACTCTTCTCGCATACCCTAGTTACAAAATATATTACCGCCTCTCAACTCTTACCTCTTACATATTTACACTCCACAATTCAATTCCACAATTAAAATTTCGTGATTCCATTAAAGAAACTAAATTCTCTCACAAAGCACAGTATAAAACCTCTAGAAAGAAAATCTCATCAACAAAAAGAAGCAAATCAAGCGAATCGATCATGAGAAACTATTATGTTTTAGATTGTTTTGATGTTTTTTTATTGACTGTCTAAACATGTAGTGAAGTGGTGCCTATATAAAGCGTAAAGTTTCAAGAGGCTTTGTGAAATAAAATCATACCTTGTTTTCTTCCTCACTCTCTCTTATCTTTCTCACGTGCGTCTCTTTGTGGTTCGATCGGAACCTTCAATTTAGGGTTCCCTTGTGGTTGGTGTGGGGGTTTTAAGTTCTCCTTATGAGAATCCTATAATTCCTTTGGTTGGTGGTTACGGTGTTTTCCATGTTCTTAGGGAAAACTCTAAGGCGTATATCAGAAACACAATGCATATATGAAGAGAGATCCATGGATGTTAAAAAAAAGAGAAGCAAACGATGAAAAGATTGTATGAACCTAAAAGAAGCAAGGATCAGAAGCTCGTTGAGGAATTTGACACTCAAAAGGAGAAAAGAAGAGATTTGATGCTAAGGAATTTGAAGGGCAAAGGCTTCTTGAGAAGAGAAGAAAAGGGTTAGAAGCAAGAGACTACCCTCGAAAACTAGCAACTATAAATTTTCCAACACTATCATTCTCTAATTAACATAAAACTCATGGTATAGTTGTAAGTCACTAATTCAGGTTAGTGCATTAGACAGTATAGCCACCGTTAAAAGTCTAAAATCACTAAAAAAATATGATTTACATATAAAATATTATATATAGATATAAATCTGTATGTAAAATGGAAAATGTTACTTTGACACCACTATTAATCCTACTCCCATTTGACACTCTTACGTGTCACGTGGGCCAACCAGCGAAAAAGAGAGAATGTGTTTGCTTTTGTTGTATACGAAAGGGTAATTTCGTCAATTTTATCAATTTCGTCAATTTTATCAATTTCGTCAATTTTGTCAAAGTAGTTAGTTGTGTACATTTAAGTGGTTAGCTTCGTTGGTGTTATTAACGTAGCTAACCACTAATATGTACACAACTAACCACCTTTATAAGGTTGGAATGATTAACGGATATTGATTTAATATGGGTGTCAAAATTATGAACGTAGTTAACCACTCAGATATACACGACTAACCACTTATTTAAGGTTGGAATAACTCACAGGTAGTGATTTAATATGGGTGTCAGAGTTATGAACGTAGCTAACCACTTAGATATACACGACTAACCAGTTATTTAAGGTTGGAAAAACTCACAGGCAGTGATTTAATATGGGTGTCGGAGTTATGAATGTAGCTAAACACTTAGATGTACACGACTAACCAGTTATTTAAGGTTGAAAAAACTCATAGACAATTATTTAATATGGGTGTCGGAGTTATGAACGTAGCTAACCACTTAGATGTACACGACTAACCAATTATTTAAGGTTGGAAAAACACAAACAGTTATTTAATATGGGTGTGAGAGTTATAAACGTAGATAACCACTTAGATATACACGACTAACCAGTTATTTAAGGTTGGAAAAACTCACAGATAGTTATTTAATATGGGTGTCGGAGTTATGAACATAGCTAACCACTTAGATGTACACGACTAACCAGTTATTTAAGGTTGGAATAACTCACTTGCAGTGATTTAATATGGGTGTCAGAGTTATGAACGTAGCTAACCACTTAAATGTACACGACTAACAACAACAAATACAGAATATGAGCTCGATGAGCACATGTGTTTCAATTCCAAAGATGCAACAATATTTGCAATCAAACAGTTTCACATTCAGCAAGGGTACAAATTCATGGTTGTCGAATAAAAAACAGACAGATATGTTGTTAGATGCATTCACTATAACAACGGTTGTCAATGGCGATTGCGAGCATCTTACTCAAAAATTAGAGACCAATGGGAGATCAAACGAATTGAATCACCTCACACTTGTTTGTCAACTGTAATGTCATAAGATCACATCAACCTCGATTCACACCAAATTGCGTCCACCGTGGTGAATTCCGTAAGGACAAATCCCTCAATTCCAGTGAAAAGTTTGATTGCAGAAATCAAAAACCGGTATGGTTATAGTGTCACGTACAGAAAAGCCTAGATAGCTAAGCAAAAGGCTCTTGCCATGGAGTTCGGCTATTGGGAAGACCTATATAATTATCATCCCAGATGGTTTCAAGCTTTACAACAAAGTCTTCCAGGAACAATTGTACAGTATGTCATTAGACCGGTTGTTGTTGACGGTCTAGAAGACAACTCCTGTTACGTATTAGAGCGTGTCTTCTGGGCTTTTAAACCTTGTATTGACGGGTTTAGTTATTGCAAGCCCATTGTCCAAGTTGATGGAACCTTTTTAACTGGAAAATATCATGCAACTTTGTTAATCGCAATTAGTCAAGATGGGAATCGCAACATATTTCCATTGGCTTTTGCAATTGTTGAAGGAGAAACAAAGGAGGCCATGATATGGTTCTTCCAATTATTACGTGCATTGGTCACATCCCAACCAAATGTCTGCCTTATAACTGATAGAGGCTCAGTCATACTATCAGCATTGGTTGGGAATCACAATCAGTGTTTTGCATCCGCCACATTGCATCAAACTTCAATAAGAAGTTTAAAAACGCGAAGCTTAAACAACAACTAATTCACATGGGTCTGTATACGCCTTCACTTCCTTTTTATACATGTATTATCTAAGTTTATTAATCTTTGTAATTTAAGTATCCAATTATATGTCAGGTTATGAAATGAAACAACCTAGACTTCAAGCCAAGTTATCTGCATTACGAACAGAATTCCGTCAGGCAGCTTTGTGGATAGATCGCATACCACTGGAAAAGTAGACTCAGGCCTATGACGGCGGTAAATGATATGGCCATATGACAACTAATCTGGCTGAATGCATGAATTCTATCTTGAAGTGAACATAATATGGGTATCTCTATGCTATATGTATTACGAACCTCAGAAAGTTAGAAAACCAATTACACAAAAGTCGTACCATGTGGCGGAGACTTGTTTTACCACATTTGCAAAGAAGTCGTACGACGTGGCAGAGACTTCTTTTGCCACATTTGCAAAGAAGTCGTACTACACGGCGGAGACTTCTGTGCAATTTCCACCAAAGAAGTTACCGCCACGTGGCACTACTTCTTTGCAAATGTGGCCAAAGAAGTCATACCACGTGGTATGACTTTAAGTAAGAAGTCGGCATCCTACCGTACGACTTTTTTGCCGCAGTGAAATTCACCACAATGTGGTACGACTTCTTTATCCATCTCGCCACAATGTCATTCGACTTACCCAAATCCTTAATAAAAAATTTTTTTGCACCTTTTTCGTAATTTAGGAAAAAAATTATACTATTATGGTTAATTTGTCAGGTTACTCTCATACTGAAATTATATACGAATTTAGTAAAATATGTTAATAAAAAAAATTCATAAAAAAACTTAAATTCTCACTGTCTCGATGGTACCCTGCTTCTTCTTTGTGCTCTCGTCTTTTTCTTCTTTGTGTCTTAATGTTCCAGTGGTTTTTTCGCTTTCAGGTATTAAATCTTCTTTACAGTTTAATTAATGGTTTTTGAATTAAAATCAATTCGATATCCTGCAAATTAAGTGTTACTTTTATGAATTTTAATTAATTAGTTGGATCTCCAATTTGGGTCCAACTTCTTGACATACAAATATTTACTCAACAAAACTTTAAATTATCACTTATAATAAAATTGAAACTAACATCCCTACCTATAACAGGTAATTATAACTTGGACAAGAAAACAAATTCAGAAAAAATAAAAGAGCTTTTCGATCACCTCAAAGAGTTAAAACCTATTCATTTAACACTTTAAGAATCAAACTCAACTTTTTTCATGCAAACCATCAAAAGAAAAGGGAAGAGAAAAACTTACCTATAACCAAGCTTCAAGCTAGGATGTTATATGTTTACTCTCCGAAGGAGCTCATAAGAAAGAAGAATAATTGGGTGTGGAAACCTAAAAAAAAGAAGTAAGACATGAATGCTAAAAAAGGAAAATAAAATAATTGTTAATTATATTTTTAGAGTTAAGAAGAAACTTTTTTTTTCTATTTGCAACCTCCAAGAAATAAAACTTATCTTTTCCTTTTTCTATCCCAATCCGATTTCGTTCCGATTAATAAAAAATAAAAAATAACAAAAAAGTTTATTTTATTTAATTATTACAAAATGTATTTTTTTAATAAAAAAATAATTTGACTAATTTAGAGGGATTTGTTTTTTCTTTTCATTTGAATAATATATATAGGGTCCAACCCGTTAGGTTTTTTTAAACAATAATTAAAAAACATATAAAATAAAAATTGAAAAAAATTAAGAAAAAAATGTTCTTACTTTTTACACCCCTCTCATTCTTTATGCGACATAAAAATAGTTAATATAAATAAAAATGCTTATCTTTTCTTCCGTAACATTATCTCATTGGGTTGGCATTTTGTTTGGTTTTATGGCAATGCATATACATTAGTGATACACAGCTGTGAGACCCATTCCCAAACAAAACAACCACGCTACAACCGTCGTGGCTACCGTCATACTCTCATTCTCCGGTGGCTGCCTTCATTTCTGTCTTTTGGGCCCTTTTGGTTTTTCTAAGGGCAATTCCTCTCTCGACATTGAAGATATAAATTATTTCTTAGCAAATTTTTAATATATTAATAATATTTTTATCATTTTTATTTTAAAATTTACTTTTAAATATTTTGATTTTGATTTTGTAAGAGTTGACACTATTATTTTCATTCAACTTCTCCATCTTGAAAGTAACTGTGATACCAATTTATTATATTATTTATATTATGCACTTAATAAAATAAAAAAAGTGCAATATTGACATCAAATCATACCCAGATAAGACAACAATCGTAAAAGGTTAAAAAACAAGAAGAGATATGTAAGGACATCTGATATGTTCACACTTAAGCAAGTACAAGTGTTGTTATGGTACCTTATTACATGTCTCCCAGCAACAATGGCATGCATTCCTTATATAGGACTACAGGATTTTACAAGTTAGTTAGAAGTACTCAGATATTTATTAGTTCACCAAACAATCTGCATTTGTATCTTTACAAGCTCTAATCCAATAGAAACTCTTATGAAATACACTAAGTTATTAAACACAATCTAAGACCTGCTGAGATAGTTGGTTGAAACTTCAGTTAGTTAAATTAAAAACAAAACAATCTAATTTAAATTGGTTATATGTATTCTACATAATAAATGAATAATACTTTCTTTTATAAAAGGGGAAGTAAAAAAAAATTAAAAAAAGAAATTAAATACTGCTAAGGTACATTATTCCTGAAACATCAACTTCAACAAGTAAGGGTAACTTTCTTGGACAAACATTCAAATGATATAATAAAATTGAACCATTAACTCTAAATTTTGTTGACATATATTTATTCTTTTCTCTCAAAGTGTGATTAAACAAAACATAGATAAGCTAAGAAAAGTTAATCCTTAAAGGAAAATAAGAATGTACTTTATCATATTATCAAGAATGAATTTTAAGCCTAACTCAATCTTACAAAATCAATTTGTAAGGTGAGGTTTGCACTCACTTATAAACTATTGAAAGGCCTTGTCTCTAATCGATGTGGGATCTTCAACACACCCCCTTATATCAAGACTATTCAACTCGAGTGTGAAACTTATATGTAAGGATGGTTCGATAGCAGCCCAATAGCGGGTGACTCGATAGGCTCTGATACCATATCAAGAAGTGGAATTTAAGCGTAACTCAAAATCGGCTTGTAAAGAGAAGTTCTGATATAAACTCAAACGAATGGACGAAAATCAACCGTGGAAGACACCAAGATTCCCCACTTGCCATGAGATTGCATGCCTCTCAACCACGAAGGCAAGCGAAAACATGATGGTGGAAGCCCCTTTTTTTTTCATAATGCAACATTGTTATATTTCAATGAAAAATTGTTGAACTAAAACAAGTACAAAGAAGAAATAAAGATAGAAACAAGAATAAGAACAGGATACCACAAAAAATGGTGACCCCCTTGAAAGTATGACACCAAGCTCTGATACCACATCATTTTTTCGCTTGCCTTCGTGGTTGAGAGGCATGCAATCTCACGACGAGTGGGGGATCTTGGTGTCTTCCATAGTCGGTTTTCGTCCACCTGTTTGAGTTTATCTCGGAACCATTTACAAGCTGATTTTGTAAGGTTGAGTTAGGCTTAAATTCTACTTCTTGATATTACCACGATCGATTTTTCGTCCACCCGTTTGAGTTTATCTTGAAACCTCTCTTTACAAGCCAATTTTGTAAGGTTGAGTTAGGCTTAAATTCCACTTCTTGATATAGTATCAGAGCCTATCAGGCCGCTATCGGACCACCGTTACATATAAGTTTCACACTCGAGTTGAAAAGTCTCGACATGAGAGGGATGGAGATCCCACATCGACTAGAGATGATGCCTTTCAATAGTTTTTAAGTGGGTGCAAACCTCACCTTACAAGCCGGTTTTGTAAGATTGAGTTAGGCTTAAAGTCCACTTCTTGATATGGTATCAGAGCCTATCCTAGCACGGTTATTGGGCCACCCGCTATCGGGCCGCTATTGGACCATCCTTAAACAATATAGTCCCACGCGCGAGTTAAGGAGTCTCGGCGTAAGGAGTGTGTTGGAGATAAAACCTACTTTACAAGCTAATTTTGTAAGATTGAGTTAGGTTTAAATTTCACTTCTTGATATATACTATTTTTTATAAATAACAAAAACATATATAATTAAAGTATAGCAATACAAAGAACATGTTGCAAACAAATCTTTGCATTGCAATAATCAACAAAGTTTTGTATTCAATAACTTAAGTCATGAAGATAACATCAAATCTTTACTTGTCCAAGTTATCCGTATAACCCAAATACTTAATTTAACCTAAACAAACAAACTGAGTTAAATTTCTTTTGCAAATAGGTGAAAAAACAATTTTAAATAAATACAAAAACTCAACTCAGCTCAATCCATTTTTTTTAAATTGAATTGAATGATAAATAATATATTCAAACTCAATCCAACATAACCCTTTACCTCCCTAATAAAGTTAGTGTTAAGCTTAATAAAGGTAACATAACCAATAGGATTAGTATAAATAGTAATAAGTTATTTAGTTCAAGATAAATTCTCTTGTTTCTTGTACCCTAATCCCTCACCAATTGCTACACTACACTGATGTGCTCTCTTTATCATAACTTGCATGACATATTTAAATTTGCTTTGTAAATACAAAGATAAGTTGAATAGTAAGTATACAAGAATGATGTGAGTATGGCATGTTAACTGGAAAATAATTACAAAAATTAAAGCAAAACCAATCTTCTACTTCTCTTCAACAATGACAATGAGAATGTAGAGAATATGTTGTGTTAGTAATTCATTCTGAATACAATATTTTTTTTTAATCTTATTTCTCAATATTTGCTCACTTTTGTTGGATAGAATTCGATCAAGTAATTCAATCGACTATAGATGCTTTGGATAATATTTTCTATCTTTGATATTGTAGTGACTGATATTTTGAAAGCATATAATAAGACAATAAATAAACAATAAAATACAACCAGAACAAGCATGAGATATATATTTCATGGTACAAATAGCAGTTTGAAAGTTGAAATATTTACAAAAATTCTACAAAACAAAGATAAATATATTTTAATAACAAATCACACCTATCTTCCTGCTTTATTTCTTCTTCAACACCCTTTCCTTAATATCCTTTTTCCCTTCTCTTATTCATACCAATGAACAAAGAGAATGCTTCTCCCTTTGCACTAGGCACTATTTTAGGTGCCCAATTATTCCTTGGCAGTGTGAGAACTGCTTCTCTGCCCTGATGATGCCATCAACACACCAACAGCCACAACAAACATAAACAGCATGCTCCCTAGTAGTATATATGTTCTTCTTGATGATCTCCTGTACTCCCCAAACAGAATAACACCCCAAAAGGTGCTTACAAGTGGAAGTGCCTGTTTGATCAACACAAATTGTTCAAATAATGAAATGATTCAGTAATTTATTAAATTTGGTGGCTGGTTTTTACTTTCATTTTCAGTTGTTAAACTTCTATTTACAATAAACAAAGTGATACCTAGTTTTAAGGTCATTGATGTTCGGTTAATTTTATCATTTCCTCTACAAATTCTTAAACCAGGAAACAAAGTAAAGTGATATTTTTGTACTCCTTTTACTTGTTATACTTTTTGAAAGATTTTTATTTTACATATGAATTTTAGCATTGAAGACAACATTAATTATATCCTCACGTTTTATATAATTTTTAATTAACTTTTGTATATATTATGATATCAAAATAAGAAAAAGGAAATATAGGAAACTTCATAATTATTATACTTGGACAAAAAACTATTACTGTATTTTTTTTTTATTTCTCTATAAAACCTTAAAAGATAGATAAAAATAAATAAAGGGAGTAAAAGGTCTCATGAAATGAAAAGTAATGTGTGCCGTATCGTATCATTTGTTTTTGCTTTTCATAGTTGTAATATGTTAAATCAGTTCATGCCATGTATACTTTTTAAGAGTTTAATGCTGATGTACTGCAAGTTTAAAGATTTTATCATATACAACAATATATGATTCAATAACAATGTAAACAACTTCTACAATGTCACTGCATTTCGATTAAATTCATTTTTTTTTTTTAAAGAAGACTAACCTGGACAGCATCTGCTGCTGCATATCCTGCAGCTTGACCACCCATAAATTGGAGACCATTCCCAAACCCACAAAGCAGACCAGCCAACAAGGCCCAGATTCTGCCATCAGAGTCTGCCAAATAAGCCTTCAATGATGACTTGGGTAGGTTTAGGACAGGGCGGTAGAGGAAGGTGATGTTCAGAATTATGGCAATAACAAAACAAGAGATTGAAAAATAGAAGAAGGCAGTGTAAACTGTCAAGTGGGGAACCCCTTTTTCCAAAGTATGCCACTGATCATTTGTTGCCAAGTTGAATGCTGGTGAGAACATAGAGAAGCAAAGTCCAGCAGAGAAAGTTAGAGCCAATCCAATCAAAGTGCTCTTCCCAAAAACCTGAGGTAGAATTTAAGTGAGATATTAGGCCAAGGATTTGGTTTGAAGCTCCCATACTCCATTTTAGGTGACGTGTCCGCGTGTCCGTGTCTGACACATTGAATACTGACACGCGTTTCGTATAACACATATTGGTGAAATGTCCAATTCAAAAGACAACTTTTTAAGTCACTGACAATTCTAACATGGTTCTAACACAATTTTAAAATAAACCAATCTAATAATTTTTTAAAATTTCATAAACTTATTATAAACATATGATATAAATCCTATACATAATCAAGAATATTTAAATTATACTTTTTTTTTATTTTTTGGATTTTAGATAAATAAATTAGATTTGTTTGGATTTTACTTAGATTTGTTTTTTAAACATACTGACAAGTGCATGTGCCATACCAGGTTCCCATACCACATTAAACATATTAAAAAAGCATAGTTACATGCCTTAATTGCTCTTCTTTCCTCAAGCTCCATGAGGAAAACTGCACTTCCTGCTTCAACAATGTCTGCAGAACTACTTCCCCTCTCGAGATCTTTTGATTTAACTGCAATAATATATGTAGAAAAGGTAGAATAAGTTGACATGTTTTCAAACATAATAATTCCCTTCATATTTTTGAACCATACGAGAGCTTCTTACCTAAATCTTTTTCCTTCGAAGAGCTGCTGGCAAAGGAAAAAAAGGTTACAGATAGATTAGCAACACAAATAAATTTAGATGGCAAAAGAACACAGCATCAGAATACACATCATTGACAGAATGTGTAAGTTAGGATCTAATTGCAAGGTATAAGACTAGAAAAAACTAGGATTAAAAGAAGTATAGTGGATTAAAAGCAAGTTGACAAAATAATAACAGAGAATCAGTAAGGAGCATTATTAACAGTAAATTTAACTACTATTCATCTCTGAATATAAACTATATTATCATAAGCAAACAACACATACATGGCTGCTTCTTTATAATCACTGGAGTAATTGTTGAGCTTTGCTTTATTATCAGAAGCATTGGATGAATGAACGGCAGAACCTAGAAAAACTGCAATCAAAAAGCAACCAACTCCTGGGAAAAGGATCTCAGCTTTGTTGATTTTGTCATCCAAAAAGTAATTCAAGGTTGTGCCTGTTACAATTGGAACAAAGATAGCGCTACAGCTCAGTAATGGAAAAGTTGAAAATCATCACAGAAGTCAGAAATTATTAGTAGATAGCCCATGCACACATCATTGAGTGTATTTTTTCTTGAACATTAAACTTATTGCCATAATGTGATTTGTATAACCAACCCCATTTGTTGTTGTTATAGTTATTGAATTATCATGGAGTGGTTGTGCGATTAAATTACCTATAACAACAGTTATGCTTGCCGTGATCACTTCAGTAACTGATAGCCCAACAAAAGCAAATGCATACTGTGAGGATAGATTCCCCAGGCTAAGGACCACACCACCCCCCATTGCAAAAAGAACTGAGGGCCAATTATTCTGCATGTAATAACTTAGTGGTAAGCCAAAGAAAAAAGTAAAAACACATGCATAAATTTTAGCTGTAGATTATTATAATTAGAGATGGTAACTAGAGTTTAAATTTAAATGAAGAAATTATTGTATGATTCTGAACTAATGTTTAGGTGGGAAATCTTTAAATTTTGAAACTGACAAGAAAAAAATCATTACATTTGATTATATATTATTAGCAGAAATCGTGATACTTCATTGTCACCTAATAATTTTTCGTTTAAAAGCCTCCAAGTACTTGCTCTCTTCACTTTTGAAAAGATTTAGTGTATTTATCCAAATTAGAAAGAAGGTTTGTGGAAAACCTGGTACAAGCAGTGAAGGAAGGAGTTTGTTATTATAATTGATCAGCATTTTCCGGTTGGAATTGAAAATCACATTGGTAGTGGACTAGAACTGTTTAATATTCGAAAATTGAAAAACCAAATGCATAATTAAACTTTTGTAAAGATCAAAATTTCACATTAAAAAAACTATAGAAAAATCCATTAAATATTATCTCGTACTACTGAGAGAATAAAGTTCAGTTCTGATTAGTGATAGGTACTACTTGGCAATAGCTTGTAAAGTTCTTATTTTAAAATGAATGAAGAGGACTAAAATTATCATTTTCAAAGTATAGTTGTATAGGTCCAAGACCAAAACGCAATCTACCCTTTATTCTATGATGATAACAACAGCAAAAAAACAATGAAAGTAGCCTCCAAACCTGAGCAAGTTGAGCTAAGAAATTTGGCTCTTCAGGCTTGCCCTTGCCTATCTCACCAAATGTAAAGGCAATGAGTAAAGCAGCAAAGAAATTGGTGATTGAGTAATCAAGGTAGGTATGCTGAGGAAGACGACCACGCCTCTCTAACATGGTCAAAAGGGCAGGCCATGTTCCCAAGAAGAAAAGAGCCATGAACATGCATGCTATGGCACCACTTTTGCTTTCCACCAAATACATTTTCAATCCAGTAGTGCACAAACTGCTCTCAGATAATGAGGGAACAAAGGAGCAAATGCCAGAGAACTCCTGAAAGCAGCACGAATTAGTCACACTTCAGAAAAGTTCAAGATGGTGAGATATTATCAGCATGCCACAAGCAATAAGTTCATACCCACAAAAGGGGTTAGAAATTCAAGCAAGATGATAAAAGAGGAGGTGAATCTCTTGAAACAATAAGAAAATTACGGTAAAAAGCAAAGGCACAACTGCATATAAATGGCTTAAAAGTTACTTTTTGATAATGAAAAACTCAATTTGAATAGGAGTGTAAAAGAGAACATTAACTAAACTGTGCACACAAACACAACCATCAGGTAATAGAGCGGCAGGGGGTAAATCTAGCAGAAGGGACAAGTTCCAACAATTTGGTGAATAAGGTTTGAATCCTTAAAATGAGTGTCTTGACTACATTTATTGTTGATAGATGACAGTGTTTCAAACAATAATGTTTAAAAAGGACTGATAATCAGGGCATCCATGATAAGTCATTGAAACCTTAACAAGTCAGCTGATCCTCTCCACTGATATGAAGAAAGGGGTAACTAGCCAAAAGGCAAGTATATAAATGAGTAAAAATTCACTTTTTAACTAACCATGAAGCACCCTAATGGAAAAAGAGAAGTAAAAGATGAAGAATCTTCACAAAGTCAAGCATGGAGATACACATTGAATGGCTTAGAACTGGGAAAGCATCCAGCTACCTTGGAATCCATGGATCAGAAAGAAGGGGTAGTCAGAAAAAATAAAAGTCAAAGGATAAAAACCTCTGTGGTAGCTAATGAGCCATTAAATAATAGGTCAAACAGTGAATACCAATCTACCCACTTGCTTCTAGCCACACACAAAAAGCAATAGTGGGCCGCATGATAGAGAAATGTTTGAAACTTTGAAGCGCTAACCAGGCCAAACTTCCACGGAAAATGGTTTCAAAATCTCAAAAAACTACTGATGGCTGAGAATATTCCACCTCTTGCTGATCTGCATTTTGGAAGTACTTGAACCAAGAATTGTACGGACACTGAAAACAAGAAAGAGGTGGTGTGTGATTGTGTGAATGGTAATGGTTCTTTGTCACGTTCCATTGAAAAAAATATCTACTACAATGATGAGAATTTATACTATGGGAACACTTGATTGACACAGTGAACTGGAATCTTGGCACAGGATGATTCCACCTCTTTGGTCCTAATGGCAATTATTGCTCATTTTAATATCAATTAGTGATTCATTATTGTTTTGCATTGATTGGATGAATAAAAAATACATTATATTCTGCTTTTTCTTTGGTAAAATCCCAAAAGTAATGGGTCAGCAATGGTGGGAAAATCGAGAGATACTTTCTCCGAATGGATCTATTAGATTCCACGAATCTGAATTTTGAAAGACGTTATGTATAATCAGTGTTGATTAAGATTCTTTTCATACTTCGTACTTATCAACGTTAACTAAGTCTTTCTAATACATCTGTATGAACCAATGTTAATTAAGTTTTTCTTTTTATTGCTAATGAGAGGGCAATTTATCAACGTTGATACATGAATTAAAATTTTTAATTTTTAATTAACTAAAAAGTATCTTAAATATTATTCTTAAAGAAATATGTTTTAATAAATAACATTGTGATCAATATAAAATAATACATCTTCCTTCTGTCCTAACATATGAAGCTCTCTTATTTAATTATATTTTTTTATAAAATTGGTTAATTTTATTTTTTTACATTAAATTTTTAGATATTGTGTATTGTTGTTTTAAAATTATTCTTAATACTTTTAAATAAACCATCTCCCATTTTGTCAAGTAAATAATTAACGTTTGGAGAAAAATAATAAATATATAAGTATTCATCTTTTATTCAGTTATAATAAGAAAGAGAAAAAATATTTAATAATAATTCTTAATTTTTAATATTTAAAAAATATATATATAATTAATGCAATGCACAACTAGAAAAGAGACAAATTCATAAATATGTAACACCTCATAATATATATATATATATTTATAATATAC
>Ga0209489_100889_pt1 | contig 59713 bp, 39 predicted proteins | sample SiratrowhiteBW_FD_187527 | JGI IMG/M metagenome (GOLD analysis project Ga0209489, IMG submission 187527) | Root nodule microbial communities of legume samples collected from California, USA - Siratro white BW (SPAdes) (version 2) | ecosystem: Host-associated > Plants > Roots > Nodule | place... | reverse complement strand
TATGTTAACTGGTCTGAAACTAATTCACTCACATTAAGTATAATTGCACTTAAATTTTCGCACAGGATGCCTTATAATAATGAAATAAAACGTATAATAAAATATATTAAATAAATAAGATATATTAACAATGAAATGTTATTATATTAAATATGAATAAATTAAAGATATAATATTCTTTACATTAATAAAATAAGGTATCTGATTAAAAAATCATTAAAATTAATATATTTTTTGCTAACTTAATTGGCCAAAACATGAATTTTAATTATTAATATTAATTAAGGTTAACTAAATTTTAATCAACTATAAAATGTTTAATGAGATTCAATGTATCAAAATTTAAAATTAAATAAAAATTAAGATTATAATGCATTTGATTTATATTTTTTATAATTGATTAACTTTTAAAAATAATTGTGTCAACATCCTCTAGGTGATAGAATTTATTTTTAAAAAATAAAAAAATGCGTTTAATTAATGCTTTAAAAGTTTATAGAAAAAAATAAAAATTTGTATTTAATTAATTTCAGAAAAAATAAAAGAAAATCAAATAAATATTAAAAATCAGAAAATATGATTCAAGGATTTTAGTGTTTTCTTTATTATTGTTAGATAGAAAAAAATGTGAGTCTAACCATTATGTTTTGAAGAAAAAATAAATAAAAGAAGAAAATAAAAAAAAAGGTAGCCCATTCAGTTTCATATTTGGCTTCTCACACTCCATTGTTTTCCTCCTGTTTCACTATCTTCCACACACCAGGAAAGCAGCGTTCCCCGGACACCATAACCGTCCAAAATAAAGCTGTTGTGTCGTTCATCCACTCACTCACAAAAAACAAACTACACCTTCATCTTCCACCACCACTCACTGAATCCGTGGACTCATCCTTTTAAGCTTCTTCTTCTCTGTCCAAGGACCTCTCAAAACCCAACCAACCCTTCTGGTAAGAGACAGAAAGTGATACAAATACATAGAGAAAGAGAAAGAAAAAGACAGAAAGAGTCCATTCAACGTATGAATGTTGGTGTTGTATACTTCATATTGCATACAATACAAGATTCGGATCATTTGTGTTTCTGAATTGATGTTGTATACTTCATATTGCATTTGAAATCGTATAAATTGTGATTCTAACAAAAAAAAAATACACAATCTAAATAGTAGATTCAGGTCTCACTCCAAAACGGATGGGATCGTGTAATAACCCGTTTGAAAAAAACTCTAATATGTTTTGTTTTATTGCGTAAACTAAACTATAAGAATACCAAATCAATTTGTGTTTTTCCTTATTCTGATTGTCATCAATAATTTCTTTAACAGTATAACAGCACTCATGCAAAAAGCAAAGAGGCAGACAACAACTATGGAAAAAAACATGAGAGAAAACAACCTTAATGTTGTCTCTTTCTTATTCTTCTTGGACCAAACATTTTATCAGCCCAAATATTATTTTTCCATTTAACATTTATTAGTTTAAATATTCTTTTTCTATTTAACAAAGGAATTAGACGGTACAACTAAGCTCAATCCAACCCAAACATTATAACATTAAGCTAATCTATTTAGTGATATAACCAATCATATTGAATATAGTTATGATTATTAAATATATCTTTACATATATGTCTTATATGTTACAACTTTTTAAATGTTTATGAATCTTACTATTTTAAATAGTAGAAACGATTGACTATTCAAAATATAAGATCTCTTGTACATAATTTGTATTGCTATTCAACTACCATGTTTTGAATCACCCACGTACACACCAAACATGAAAAAAAATATATACAACGGTTTTCTTGTGATCTAGGGATCCATTTCATTATAAGCATAGACAAAGATCAATAATGGAAAAGAAAAAAAACCCTGAAAAATCCTTGTCACCACAAAACAAGGCTTTCTCAATATGAGCCGAAGGTACTTACTCCAGTGATACTGCGATAAGTTATTTCAATACTAAAATGAAAATGTCGCAACTATGAATCAAAAATATTCTAGGGGTTAAAAGCCCAATAAATAACAAAAATAATTAATTCAATATTGGTCACCAAGACAACATACTGAGTAGCAGATCCATACTTTTAAGGCACCATGAATTAAGAAGGGTAGCCTTTATCATAGTGAGCAGTTGATAGCTTCATACAGCAGTGGCATCCCTTACAATTAATTTCCATATACATTTCTTGGTTTTGCTATGGATAGGATGAAGAAGTGAAGCTAGGTATCTCGACTAGAGCAGCTCTTGAAGTGGAAGAGGAATCGTAGGCCTCCAAGTTGTGCCATTTGGACTGTCCATAAGAGTAATACCAAGAATAGCCAAATCCTTCCTAATTGCATCCGATTTAGCATACTCCTTTTCTATTCTAGCAGCAGCCCGTTCTTCAATTTTCTGCAACACTTCCTCTTCTGTCAAGTTTGCACGCTTTAAAGCTTTTTCCTTAAGCTGCTGCAAAACCTGCAGCATGCAACAATGATTAGAAACAAGAAATGTGGAGCATTTGGCAGAATAATATGAATTATGTTACGCAAACAGATACCAGAGAAACAACATCTCAGACCTATTCATATTTCACACCATTAGATTTACCACAGCATTTTTTGAAAGCTCACTGTAGGTATCCATCTAAAACACAACAAATGTTTTATAAAAATATACAGAATCATTAAGGAGAATTTTGTAGCAGTCCATTGTTATAGCAGCTTCAGACTGGATGGAAGTATTATTGATTGTTGGATTAATCTCAATACTGAATCCGATGGCCAATAAAGCAGACAAAAGAATGCCCATAAAAACCTCCATTTAAACACTATGCCAGAATTGAATGGTAATTAAAGATTTAGAAAAAGAAAAAAAAAATAGAGGGTTCAGTGTATAGATCAGAAAGAATATACCCTGTAAAAAAGATTGTTAAAAGAGTTCAAAAATAACAATTACACCCCAGAAAGATAAACGATAAAGGAAATCAAAACTTCTATTCAATGGAATTTCTGTTAAGTACACAAAAATTAGTGATTTGTACTCCCAATAAAATGTTGGGAGGGCATGAAAAAAAAAATAGAAAACAGTGACAAAGCAATCGCTATCCATACCTCAGAGTAACTTGAAGGCATTAGTCCTAAAACAGTAAGGACATCCCCAATGCTCTTCTCTAGAGCTGCAAGTGACTCTATTCGAAATTGTTGTTTTTTACCCTGCATGATCATGAACTTGGAACGTTATAAACAGCATTTAATTCATATACTTTATTTGCTTATGTGCCAAGCATTAAATAATATCATCCCCAAGATAAAGTTTGGAAGATACATTTCTGGCACAGAAACTCTGAAACAACATAATTAGAGACCACATCTCGAGATGGAAAACCATGAAGAAATCTGCACAAAACCCTTTTATTCGACCTTTGCAAAGATTAGGTTATTGGCATCATGTAACACTTAGCAAGCAAAAACAACTTAAAATATAGGTTTGCTTGAAGCAAGATTGATTATTAGATACAAGTATGACCAAAACCAGAGGTTCGATAGACTGACATTAAACTAAAACCAAAATTGCATAACAACAATAAGATGAATTAATTAATGTAAAGTTATTCATTTCCAAACCCTGACCTCATTAAAATCAATACTAAACTACAATTACATGATAACTTCGGCTATAAATGAGAAAATGTCATACCTTACGCGTATGCAGCAAATCATTGATTGATTTTAAGGGATCAGACATTCCAGCCAATACAACTGGAGTGTGAAGATCATCCGACATTGAGGTCTGAAAAACATCATGGAACTTATCAATAATATTCAATGTATCTGGTGGGATGGAATCCTTTCTAATTGTCTGACCGTGCTGGCTCAAGAAGCTTTCACATTCGTGTAATGTCTGCAAGCACACGAAAGATTGAAGATAGTCCACACGCCTATTTAAGAATACCCATGGGGCAAATGCATAGAAGATGAAGTGTGCAAACAGTACAGATTGATAACCACACAAAGCAAGGAGAAAAAAGATAATTCCTAAAGAAAGTAATACCTCGTATATATAAAAGATACGGTCTGAAGCACTTTCAAGTTGTATATTTGAGTAGTTAACAGGAGATCGATAGTGGGCACTCATCAAAAAATATCTCAAAGCCAGAGGATGGTAAATGTCTATAACCTGATAAAACAATGTTTATGGCATCAAATGTAACCCTTTGAATGGTTTAATCAACAAGTAAAATTGTAGGTCCTTGATCATAGACTAAATAGTTTTTGTCTGATAAAATGACGATAGACTTAAGTAGGATAAGTTTAAACCATCAGGGATGACTCACCTGACGTATTGTGAAAAAATTTCCCAGAGATTTTGACATCTTCACAGAATCAATGGTAACAAAACCATTGTGCATCCATATGCTTATATCACTTTTCTTACACGCAGCACAACTCTGAGCAATTTCATTCTCATGGTGAGGAAACACAAGATCGATTCCTCCACCGTGGATGTCAAAAGAGTAACCAAGATAAGCTGCACTCATGGCACTGCATTCAATATGCCACCCAGGTCTTCCAGGACCCCAGGGACTTTCCCAAAATGGCTCCCCTGGCTTTGCAGACTGCAAAATAGCATTGGAAATCCACAATAAGTTCCAAACTAAATTAAGATTTCAAGAATTTAATAATCATTGATTTGTAATATATAAGATATCAACATATTTAACAGATCATATTATCATCATTTGTCAATTGTCACTGATATATTATACCTTCCACAGAGCAAAATCAGCAGGATTTTTCTTCCTTGAATCGACTGCAACCCTCTCACCAGCTCGATTATCTTCTAGATCTCGACTAGACAGTTTCCCATATTCTGGAAATTTTTCTACATGAAAGTATACATCCCCATCAACAATGTAGGCATACCCATTAGTAAGAATCTGTCAACAAGCATGTTAACTGATCAATAATGAAGCAAATCTACATTGTATTTCTTAAGAAGATAAACAAAAAAGAGTTTTATAATGAACTATGAAGAGAAGCATTTCATTTACCAATAGCGTATCTAAGTAAGCTTGTGTGGAAATAGGATATGAATAAACAGTCCAAAATTTTTCTATCTTCTAGTGTCCATTTTAATGCCACAGTAAATGGAGAGCATCAGTACCTTCTCAATCATATCAATGATTTGGGGCATGTGCTCCGAGACCTTTGGTTCCACAGAAGGAGGCAGACAATTAAGAGTTACCATGTCCCGACAGAACTCTTCACAATAGCGTTGGCTCAAACTGATTGGATCTTCTCCTAATTCTTTCGCTCTAGCAATTATCTACATATTGAAAAGTGCAGACTAAGATCCTGTAATACCAATTAAAAACAGTGGGTACTTTGCATTTTTAACAAATGGATACAATAAAAACTCAATTTGTCCACAAATTCTTAAGGTCTAAACTCTAAATGATTAAGAACTACTATTTATAGGGTAACAACTAACAAGTGAATGGCCAAGAGTCACGTAAAAGGTTTTGTTTGGATAAACTTCTGTATACGTGCTTATATGACAAGAAAATGAAAAGGGTAAAACGAATTGTGATTCTGTGATGAGTTAAAATCATTTCTATTTACTTAACTTTTGTACAAGCTTTAACTTCTCCAAAAGCTAAGATACATAAGTTGATTTTAACTTTTGAGAGAAACCCAATTCATTATATCTTCTTATTTACTCTTCCCATTGAAAAGACGCTTTACTAAATAACGAATAAAATTGCCTCAAGGGCACCAGTTTGTGTATTATGAAGATATAAGACACATGACATAACAAAGAACCATAAAAATTGACTTTTTTAATGAATAAGTAGCAAGGAGGTACAAAAAACAAGAAATAGACACTCACTCACTGACCTTGTCATCAACGTCAGTAAAATTGCGAACGTAAGAGACTTCAAATCCCAAATGCTTAAAGTATCTGCCTAATTGCCAAGCAGAGAAAACCAATTAGTACCAAATCGAAAAGGAGGGTACGATTGAATTGAGTGTATGCGAAGAGAAGAGAGAAACCTGTAAAGAAGGTCGAAATTGATATAGACGCGAGCATGTCCAATATGACTGAGATCGTAGGCGGTGACGCCGCATACGTACATTCCCACTTTGGATTCCACTTTGGGCTTGAAGAGTTGCTTCGTTTTACTCATGGTGTTGTGCAGCCACACCTCCGGCGCGGATTTCTTCTGGGTGAGACCCTCGGCGTCGGATTCGCCGCATTCCTTCACCGGCGTCAACGGCGGAGATGAGCCGGCGCAGAAGGACGGCGGGTTCTTCGTCCTGAAGATGGCGGCGTGTGGTGTGGATGGAGCGGAGCGAGGAAAAAGCGTAGAGAAGAAGGGTCTGTAGCACTTAAGAAGAGAGACGGTACCCATTTTTGCAGCTTCTCTTTTGGCCTCTCTCTGTTATGAGTTATCAACAATCAGCTTGCAGATACCGGGTTCACTCGGACGAGTTAAAGCTTTAAGGTTGTCGTTTATTGATTTATACATATAGCCAACCAGGTATGAACTTAGAAGGGAAAGAGAATTTAGAAGGAAAGTTTTTTAAAACTTACAGGGCTCACAACCTTTTTCTTTATTTCTTCTTTATTGGATATTTCTTTTTATTTTAACCATGATTTAGTATAAAAAAAATTGTATTTAAAGTATTGCTTAAAAATTTAATGATTTATATACTTTAGAAATTTAGAAATAATTAAAAATACCATTTTTGTAATTTTTATTTTTCCTATTTCTTTCTTCTCTAAAAGGGTGCTTGGTAACTTTTCGAATATCTGAAATTTAAAAAAAAAATATTTTACACGTTGGTTTACTTTTATAAAGATATTATTTTTAGGAAATAAGTTTTTTTTAAATGGCTTTTCATAAAGTCTTTCACGATAATATTTTTATAAAAGAGATGAGAAACTAACTTCTTTTAAAAAAATAAATGTTATTGGGAAAATACAATAATACTTTTATTAAATTTAATGGTAACAACTTTAACGTTTTTTATAAAAATAGCATCACTTTTTAAAAAAAAATTAATAAATATTTTTGGAAATATTTTTTATGGACCATATAAATTTAAATTATTTATAAGAACTATAATTATCAGGATTGATTTGAAAATATGAACAAAAAAATCCTACCAATAGTCACCTTAATTGTTGTTTCTTTCTATTTCATTCTTAATAAAAAATAAAAAAAAGTGACGAATGGAAAGAAGAATTAATCTCTCACATTTAAAGGAAAGGATCGAAATTTGTTGAGGGAGGGATATATATATATAGGAAACAAAATAAACAAATATTGATTTTCATTTTACTATATTAAATAGTTTATCATACCAAATATTGAAATGAAGTTAGGAGATAAAATATCAATTATTTTAAATTTGATTGAATATTTTAGGATCAATCTATTTTATGAGAAATTTCAATTTAATAATTAAATTGCCAAAATTTAGTCATGATTTAGTAAAGGTAATGTGTCTTATTAATTTTGACAATAATTCAATCTTAACTCGGCATTTTAAATTATTTTATCACCATTTTAAGTTTTTTAAATATTTTATCACCAAGTTAGTTTTACAAGATTTTATATCATCAGTTTAGACCGCAAGAAGATTAATATAATTACTATCAATCACAATTAAGTGTATAAACCACGAACAGTCAGCTCCATTATCCTTGACAAACGTTACGATGAATTACGAAAAAAGTGTATATAAATTGTAAACGGTATGACTCTTCTGGTATATGAATTTTAAAATAATTTATATATATATATATATTACTCTTTCAATTCCTAAGCCTATTTTAGAATCTGGAAGCTTAAATCTTATCAATCTAAATTTCTAGAGTATACAAAATATCATCCAATTGTTGCATTCTCCGCCTAACTATCAAAATCCAATATTTCAAATTGCAAAAGGAATAACAAAAATAGAAGGCAAAACATACATTGAAGAAGAAAATTAACTAGAGCAATACAGCCAAAACAGGTTATAAATCAATTTTTTTTTCTCAAGAAAACAACCAAAAGTGGAAATTAAGATCTTCTACAAGTAAATCAAAAAAAGCTAAAATATTACTCAATGCTTATCAACATTCACAAGAAAGAGGGAAGTGTTACGTAGAACCCTACTCCTGAGCGTTCAAATCAAACGTATAAACAACTATCATAAATTTCAAATTTTAGCTAATTCACAACATAAATAATCAAAAGATTTCTCAGTACCAATTTGTCATGAGAAAATTCTCCAATAATCAGAAGTCATATGTCTTCAGCTCGTGCTCGAGGTAACCAACTTGGTCACCAGTTTCCATTACTCATACACCTAGTTACTTCTTGCGGCACCAGGTAAGAAGCTTGCTAATGATGGAACTCCTTGATTTCTCATTTCTTCTTGTGCACGCCTCATTTCTTCTGGATCTGTTTCCACATAAATACAATGAGGCCATCAGCATAATTAATGCAAGAAGTAGAACAATCCTGCTTTTTAGGTTCATACAACATGAAAAAACTACCATTCGGCAGATTGCCTATGAAACAAATAAAGCAACTCACAACATCAAAAGTAAAGTTGACCAAGATTTTTGAAGTTCAAGATTTTCAAAATATTCCCCATTTAATCTGGGTTTTGACCAACAGGGAGTTAATAACTAGTTAAAAAGTTTTTCCTGACAAACTCATTAAGTTTGATAACTGTACTGTACCCTTTCTCTTTATCAACTCTGGCCGAGAAGGCCGACAATAGTTGAGATATTACAAATTGAGAGATGTTTGATTTTCGATTTAGTTCTTTTGCTATAGTCTGAGTATGTTAGAGGACTATGACATGACATGATTGCTTCCTGTGGATAATACCATTACTTTAAATTAACACACATGAGTACTTCTAATGTCCAAAATACTAACGGGCCTCGCGAACATTGTTGAAGTAAAGCCCAATAAGCAAAGGCCCAGGACCTATGCCTATAAATAGGACTGATGCTGACAGAGGTAAAGTTGTTCTCACTTTAACAATTCTACTTCATTCTCCAGATTTAAGTCTGTGCAGGTACTCTCCCCTCTCAATTGCCAAGAATACTCACATACCGAAAAAACATAAAGACTAAATATAAACTTGACTATTGGACACGGAGTATTCGTTCCCTAGATCATACTATCGAGAAATACACTTAACATTTTTGTGAGAACAATAATCATGCAAGAAAAATTAGTAGAAGCCCGAAAAGGGAGAAGCATAACTCATAGCTGAAACTTTTTAATATGTACACAATGTATTCACGTAAATAACATACCGGTGGAACATTGCAAAGTATTCAGTTATGACTCAGTAATACAAGAAAATTAGGGGAGAAAAAATTTCTTTAAGAATGGAGACAGGGAGAAAGATAGAAGGAACTTCAGATATTTCAACTTGATTTTGATATTTTGACGTTGTCAAGCACAGTAATAGCAGCTGAGATAGGATTAGTCCCAAACTTCTCCACAAGGAAATAAAAAATTTCACCCATACAAAGCAAGTATATCCATATAGAGAGACATGCAAAAAAGAGACTCGAAGAATGAAAAAAGTCAGCATATAAATTTTTAGAAGCATACCCATGTTCTCCATCAATTTGGGCATGAGGAAGACAACAATTAGCATAAATCCAACCATCAGACCCATTGGACTTTTCACAACGGACATAATAGAGAATGGCTCCCTAACCTGTAGCAAGACAAGATAACACCATGCAGACATTCAGATGATAATTTGAAGGAATGGGAAGGGGAACAGGGAAACACAAACAGGAACTTTGCAGTCTAAACCAACCTCGTAATATTGTTCATCCTTTAATGGCTCTAAGACAAACTCACTAAGTCCCCTCCTGTTCTCTGTCAGTGCCGCCTGAATTTTGCCATGGTGTCTAGCACTTACATCAACTCGTACCTTTTTTTAATGAACATAACGATTTAATAAATGAGCATACATTGAAAAAAAAAAAATATATATATATATATATATATATATATATATATATCTTTGGGGAAAAGAATTGAGATTCAATTTTCAGGTTGAGTATTCACCGGAGAAAAGAAATAGCCTATTGCAGACACTTCAATTAGATGTGTCCCTGCAGGAACATTGTGGCTTAAAGCATACACGTTAAGGAATTAGATCATCTGTCACCATGACTTGCCAGCAATAAATACAATAACTTCATAGAATCAAGAACAAGAAAATGAGGAGAGATAAAATTAAATAGGGTTTACTATCCCAAAAACATTCATCATGCAAATTAAACAGAAGTGGGAATTATGTTGTAAATCAAAAGGATACAATGAGAAATATCCATCAGGCCTCAGAAAAGTAACTCTTTGACCACCATTGAGTATGACTTTGACGTTTGAAATTTTTCCTGGAAGAATATAGTCTTTTGTTCCCGCACCTGTCATAAATATTTACCAATATCACTATGCAAAAAAACTTGCAGGCTATAGCAAACCTATATAAAGTCAGAAGATAGATACGCAACAAATAGAATGAATGCATCAAGGATAATAAACTGTCAAAGTTTCCCATTTCAATTTTCAACCGCCTGGTAACGAAACCATCGGCTTGCCCAAATCCTGGCTAAATCTGGCTTAACTAAACACCATGAGACATACTTTTCCGATGATAACACACAGTAACCGGTTCAGCACTCCATCTTCCTATTTCAATTGTCCGGATGTAGTTCATCGAATTAACTGACGAAAGCAACCAACAAGCTTTAAACCCATCCATAGTCTTGATTCAAATTTGTTTTTTTTTATAGTCTTGCCACATGAAATTTCACATCCTAACAAGACAATATTTGTTGCCAAGTAAAATGGGGTGTATTTATATCTGTGAATGCACAAGTTCTATTTTAAAAATAAAAAAAAAAAAAAAAAAAAAAAAAAAAAAAAAAAAAAAAAAAAAAAATAAAAAAAAAAAAAAAAAAAAAAAAAAAAAAAAAAAAAAAAATCATTAGGAAAAAATGTTGGAGAGGACGGAAGAATGAAATAACCAGGCAAGAATTTTGAACTAGGTAACTTTTGAGCAAAATAATGCAGGTAAATTCATGTGAACAGAAGCATGAACTGAGTAATCACCCATGTACCACTACATTCCCAACAACTATTCAAAACTAATCTCGATGACACAGCACAACCTATAGTATCCTATCGGCATTAACCTGTTAGACATCACAACAAGCACACGCTTCGTTCACAGATCGAATTTCAATACTATTTTGTTCATAAAAAATTAACGAACTACACAGTAAGCAATAATCAGGATTTAAATTAAATAGTTAATAAAAAAACGAAGTACAAGCAAGAACGTACTGGGGATCTTCACTCGACCATAAATAGTGTAACCTTCGGTGGACCTGGACCAATAGATTCGTTAAAATAAGGGTTAATAGAAAGCAGAAAGAAAGTCAAATTAGGGTTTGTGGAATAGGGAATTGATACCCGGTGGCAGGGGACTGAGCGAATGAGAAGGGTAGAAGTGAGAAGCAAAATTGAATTAATAGAAAAAGAAAGAGTGATCTGGTGGAGGCCATGGCCGAATTTCAGAACTGATCTGAACCTTTGTTTTCTCAGAGACACCAAAACGCTGTTTTTCTTTTTCCGATTTCAACTGTTAACGTTGAAGTTCAGCCCGCACCAAAGCACTCTCTCGCGATCTATCACTTGAAATCAGGGAAGAAAAGAAAAATAACACTGAATTTTTTTTTAATTAAATTTTTATTGTTAGTATTTCGTTATTTTAAAATTTCTCGATTTTAAAAATGTAACAATTCGAAAACCAAAGAAAAAATCTTAACAAAGAAATATTAATATTTTTAATTTATAATTAGCATAAATTTATAAAATTAATCAATTTAATTTTAACTGATAAAAAATGTCACGTTAGTTAAAAAACTTAATTGAATATTTTAGTGCGATCAAATTAAATAAATAAATAAAAACTCAATTTTTTCACTAGTTAATTGTTTTATACTTTCATCTTATCATAAAATTAAATGATATCATTAAAAGTTATTGAAAAATTAGGATACCATCTAGAGCGTCAAAAAATATAAATTTAACAAATTTACTCATTATTTTAAGAGTTTAATAATTTTATATTCTCTGTATTTTTTTCATTATCAATTAATAAAAAGAAAATTTGTATCAATTCCAAATTTATGATATCCCTTAACAAAATAAATCATTATTATATAATTATTAAAAGAATTAGATGTTATTAGAATATATATATATATATATATATATATATTAGTATTATCATAACTAAATATTGTTATGAGAAGATAATATACAAAAATCATTACCCTTATCGGTTATTATTCCACTATTTCTTTCAAAAGGTATACAAAATCGTATTTTCTTACTTCATTAAAGTAAACCATCGATCATAAAACACTTCTTAACATTGTTTTGGATTTTTTTTCGTATTCAAAGACAATAATAAGATTTAAACTTGTGATTTTAGACTAAACTACCTAAATCTCTTATAGTTGGGTCGATCTTAATGAGTTATTATTTCTTAAATGTCATGTACACATGATATAAAATGCAAATTTAATTTTTGTTAATAATTTTTAGGCCATTAAATATCTATGAATACTTTTAATACAATAATTTGATTGGGATTTTTCCTCTCTTTATGTAAACGTTTTATATTACCTCAGATTTAAGAACATTTACAGTCCATGATTATTAAATGAGTTGTTAACATAAGTTTTCTTATTATACAATCTCATACATTTAAGCATTTTATACAAAATTTCATTTCAACAATAAAATTTCCAAAACAAATATTTAGTTTATTTTTATTGTTCAACGATTGACTTCATATTTTAATACTTAAAATTGTTTTTCCTTTTTCAATACGTATTTTTTTAAAAGCAATATAATTTATACAAACAGCATGTTAATGTAAGTAATGTCACATAATATATTATAATCACAGTTTCTTCAAATAATGTTGATTAATTTAAAGTAATTTTATACATTTGGACTTTACATACAATTTTACAAGAATTGAAATTTTACCCGAGCCACAGCTAAATCCATGTTCAATGAGTGCTTGAAGAAACAAACATTGTTTTTTTTTTTAATTTTATCATGTCAATATACAATATTTTAGCATAAAATTCACAAACTGCATATACTAAGTTTGGCAATTAAACTAGAAACTCATTTCCCTAATACCTTCACTCAATCCAATTTTTTTTAACATTGTTTTGCAGAAGCAACTCAATGACATTTCAAAAACTAATTTTTTGACAAGCGAGTGACATTATGCATTTATATATATCATTAAAAGACCGAAAAAACATTTATTCTTCAAAGTAATTTTAAAAAGGTTATGTTTACATTAACAAATGCACCAAAACGGCAGGAATTTATTGCATGAGAAATGAGTTACAACATAGCATATCTAAAAGAAAGAAACGAATCTTAAATTACATTGAGAAAAAAATGCATACACAAAAAGGCTTGATTACATTAGGTCAACCTATAAATGTATACAACATGAACTTCACTATAGAAGAATCATATACACAAAAAAAATTACAGCACCCATTCAGCGCATTGATTTATGATATACATTGTCTCGTGGTACAGCACCCTATTAGAACAATGGAGGGATGATGGACCGAACAAAGAATCAATTGTGGAAAAAATTAACAAAGAAAACAATATGCTACAATCCCAACTTCTTCGTCAACCGGTCTGAAAGATTGGCTATTACAAAGCCTGCAAATACCTGCAGCTCAATTCCAAACCAATTCCAGCATTAGTATGTGAACAAATCGTTTTGTCTCCATCAGTCAATAGTTAGTACGTTGGTGGACAAAAATTCCTAATAGGTTTTCATTTTGATTAATTTTGGAAGAAAAATGCCTTTTTTTTAAAGGCTCTTTCAGTAACATTTTTATCACAACAAAATAAATTAATCCATCCATATACTAAACCAAATTACAATGTTGTGATCAAAAGCCATTCACGAAATCCGAGGAAACCCGTCATTTTCATTCCTACTTGGTCCCTAACCTTGGCATGTGTCATCATATTAGTCCTTAAAATAAAATAAAAAAGTGCAAAATAAGTCTCTGGTCTATTTTTTGTCAGTCAAATTAGTTCCTAACAAATGTCTTATGTTTCGGGACTTATATTGGTGATCAAAAAGCACAAACGGAGGACAAAATGGACTGACAACAAAAGCAAAGGTTAGGACTTGTATTCATGTTTGTTTTTTCAGTGCAGGGATTGATATGACAATGCGTGCCAAAATTGGAGAATGGGGTATACTTGATGAAATCCATTTTCTGAAGTTACTCTTGACAAGCAACATAACTCATAAGCATGATAGAATTTAACAATATGCTATCATCAAGAAATTGTAAAAGACGAGACCAACAACAGGCAATCCCCCACAAACATGCCCACAACCACTCATGAATATGGACAGATCATAAAAAACAAGCAGGGAAGCAAATACAAACTATCTGAACAGATATTAAACTGCAAGGATCATCATAACACCAAGAGGCAAATGGATCCTTTTTTTAATAAATACATTTATTGTTATCATTTGGCTAAATAGAAACCAAAATCCTCCCACAGGTACCAGGTAAAAAAGATCAAGTAGTTGATATGTTTAGAGATAATAATACCTGAGCGGAGCCAAGAATGTATACTGCTGAATAATGTCGACCATGAATTACCATGTCAGCCACCATAGCGAGAGGAATGGTGAGTGACATACCCAAAGTAGCCACCAGGGGAGTGGTCCATACAACGCAAAGTGCCCTGGATAGATGAAACAAAAGCTAAGTTTTGAGCAATTACAAGGATTTGAATCAATAAATTTGAAAGTAGGCTTTTCATGTACCAGAAGTAGTCTGAGAGTACGCTTCCAATAAATCCATTTGCAAGAACCACTTCGTCCAGTTTAGCAGAGTGGGGAATGCTGAATTTGGGTTCAATTCCTAAGGCCATCAGTGGCCAGACTGAGGGAAGTATAGAAGAGAATTAGCAATCTTTTAGTGGAGCAATTTTCATGCTCGACATATAAATGAGAGCATAAAGTAGTGTGCTATTGATGAGTAACTGCAGAAACATTAATAAGCAAAAACTTACCAAGCCACCACAGTGCTACTAGGGTAAACAATCCAATATACCCAAACAGCTTTTGCACATCAACCCTTTCTCCTTCACCAGAAAATTTCTTGAGAAGAACTGCAGTAGTAATGATTCAAGAAATGGTCATGATCTATCTAAATTATCCGATTAAAACAGAGCAGATAAGACATTGCTTAACCTGTAAATAGGCCATATGACATAGCTGAGAGAATTCCAAAAAGATCGCCAACCAAAGAGTGTTTTCCACTGCTGAGCACAAACATAAACTGTCAAGGTCCCAAATAAAGCATTACGAAGAACAAAGTGTAATAATATATTTATTTATAAGACTCAGTCTCAGTTTAAGAACAGTCCTGATGACAGCATCCTAGGATAATGGAAATGTCATGAAAAACAAGAACTTGACTCCCTAAAGTCATGCCATATGATTTAAATAATTATCTTTATTTTTATATCACTTCATAAGATCCTTTCATTCCCATCCTTATGCATGACACATACATCAACAAACATACACAGAAAGATAGATTTCTAAGAAATACAAGCAGGACATAGAAAGATCAGCTGAAATTATGTTTTTTACCTCAATGATTTTCCTGTCATTTTGACATGAATTATTTATGGGAATTTTTTTAGTTACTCTATAACTTTCAGGTAATTATGAGTAAATGATAGAATCAGAATTGAAGATGAGTAATAATATTTTGTATTGTACTGTAATGTTTTCTATTTAGAGAGGTAGACAATAGATATTTTATACAAGCCACTGAAAAAATCAAGCGGCTAGCAACAGTGATTATTACGCAGAATTTTGAGGCTGACTTAGTAATATACTATTAACCCTTAGGATTTTGTGTTCGCCAGTCACATTATTTCTTTTCATTTTGAAATTGGAATCAGAGTTCAGTTAGACATCCCTGCTATGTACAAATTGACTGTCCTTTCCAACCCTATGAGGTGACATTAACAGAGGAACTTTAAGTCTCGTCATATTGGCTGGAGTATGGGACAAGACAAAGAAATTTTCTTTCAGTTACAGCCAATGTTATCCTCTCTTATTAATTCCAATTTTAAGGAGTTGCCCCCTGCTCCACATCACAATGAAAGGGAAAAAACAAGAGCTGCGTGTAGGTGTGAGAATGCGCCAGGCCAAGCTAGGCTTTACGTAAATAGGCATGACCTGTTATAAAATATTAAGGTCTGACCTATTAATCTATTTAGTGATCTTCTCTATATTAGGACAAGCCAGATTTTAATAACGCCAACAAGTTAACAATGTCAATTGGTCTAGTCATAAAATGCAAACTTAATGAGTTATTATGAAATTTATTTTATTAATAATCCATTTTTCATTCTAAATATTTATTTTATTTATGATATGAGATTTTAATTTATTAAAATATTAAATATAAAATTGTAATATATATATATATATATATATATATTTTAATTATATTTTTAATAAGCTTTTTATCAGCTTGAGCCTAGCCTATTTATTTAATAGGCACCTTTAAAAGCCCAACTCTGGCCATTTTATGAAATAGGCTAGGCCGAATCAGACTTTAAACGGGTAAGGCCATAGGGCTCTCTGGAGCAGCCTAGCTTGGATCATCTCTATTGTAAGGATCATTGTATGAAATCTTAATTTACTCTTGTGAACCCTACTATGCTATGGTAACTTTTATTCCAATGCAATTGTTTTATAAGACTCCACTTTAATAATATACTTCTTTGAACTTGTTGGAAGAAGAGTTACTTTGAAGATTAAAAAAAAAATTATTCTGTCCCAGGATTTTATATAAGACTCAAACTCCTAAATTTTAGGCCATGTCAATGTGCTCCAGTGGAAGGATCTTAAACTTATGACCCCAGTAATGGAGATACCCTTAGTCTGACCCTTAGTTGCAGGTGAAGTTTGTGCAAAGATATGGAGCAGTTTAAAACACCTGCTATAAAGTTCAGCCAAAATACTATGAAAGCGTTGTTTTGTTTGGAGGAATGATTTCAGCATTCAACAATGATTTCTTTAAGCGTTATTTTGTTTGGAGGAGTGGGGGAGGGTCAAAATATAAATTGCTGCCAATTTGAAAGCAGAGAATAGGTAACCAAGGTCTTAACAAGTTCTATAACAAATAATGAAAATTTTATTTTCATGCAATTCACTGCAATTTTTCTTTTTCCCTAGTCTCATATTATATGAAAGCAGAGAATAGGTAACCAAGGTCTAAACAAGTTCTTCAACAAAAGATGAAAATTTTAATTTCATGTCCTCATCTCGTATTATATGAAAGATAGAAGGGCAGAATCAAGATTATAAAGTATGATGAATGTGGACTGACTCCCACTACATTATGCATTAATTTCACCCACTAACCACTATTGAGCTAAAACTAGAATATATGTTAAATTCCATTTGACCATCAAAAGGATAAAAAAAGCTTACGCGTCACTTAATTGTGATTCATCAGCAGCCCAAGTTTTCCCCAATGTTGTCATAACAACCCCAGCCATGCTGACTAAGACAGCAACTACTTTTGCTACATTTAAAGAGTCTTGGCCCATAAATGCACCAATGAAAAGTGTGAAAAGTCCTGAAGTTGATGACAATACTGTTGTACTTGCAACACTTGTTCGTGCAAGGGCAGCATTTGATAGATACTGAAAGCAACAGAAGATAATTAATAAAGCACCACTCCTACTTCCCTAAAGTTGTAATAGAAACAGCAGAATAAGCATCAAAGTTCAGCATTTACAATTGAGAAACATCAAGGCAGAGAAGAGGAATAAAAGTATAAAATGAAGAAAGGCATGTTGAAAAAAAGTTCCATAGAATCAATCAAATACTGTCGGCAAAAACATACAAATGTTTAAGGATGATAAGCATGGAAACATCTTATTCTACCAATATGATCAATATGGCGAGGCATTTAACTAACTCAAGCACACTTAGGTGCTATATGAATTATCTATCCAGAGTGACTAAAGGGTCAGGTGTGCTGCAGTTTTCCCTAGTGTGTAGAATACATGTATGAATTGATCTACAAGCATGGTGTAGAAAATCTGTTTATGCAATATCAACATATCAGCAAGAGAGATCACTGGTACAAAGAGATTATAAAAGTTTGCGTTTGTGTTTTGGATTGCTAGTATAAATCATATAACATCTTCTAAGAGTTATTGTTGAAGGAGACATCTATCAATGACTTTAACAATATGATTTTAATATAATGTCACATCTTGTCAACTCAGTCTCATAACCTCCTCTTAGGACAGATAATCAAGCATTTTTGTCCTTCTTAACTATAAAACAGAACAGTGATATCACTCTGCAGTTACCTCTGTTATAAACCAGATAGGTGCAATGTAAAACCCATAAGCAGCAATTTCCTTCGCAGTAAGTTCTTTCTCCACCTTTAGCACATTAGTATTGTCATTATATTTAGCTACCAATGGCTTTACTTCTGAAAGTGTTGAAAGGTCCAAATCACTATCTTTCCGAATCACACTCCCCAGTTCTAGTTCAAAGTTTTTCTGCACTCCATTGCTTTTGAGAGGAGAGTTAATCCTGACAGAAAACTCATCCACGCACTCTGCATTTTTACCACTTTTAGACGAGCGGGATTTAAGCAAGTTACAGAACCAGTCCTTAATGAATGCTATTGGGAGGTAAACTACCATAAGAGAAGCTCCAAGATATGTCACTGCAAATGGCTGCTTATAATCTGTAAAAATATCCTGTTGAGAAAGATTTTGAACAGAAAATTATTCACAGGTATAAAACTGTGTGGCTGAAATTGTTGCATGATAATGTAACATTAAATAGATACTAAGATACCCTTTAAGCAGGATTTAAAACTACAAGGGTATTAGGAAAAAGTACAATCTCCCCATGTGCAGTTAATGAATCATAAGTTTTGTTGCAAAAGTATTAATAGCATGCGAATATAAATCATCCACCAATAGTCTCCGCCTGTGGGCACATGTAACATACAGCAAAGTAAGATATAACTGGAAATGCATACCCAACCCTCCTCCAAAGAACCAAGGACACATTGTATGATACATGGCTGCAACTCTCACTTTCTCAAAACCATGATAACCAGATGTTTTCAGGTTTGCTATACTATAGTAGTTGTTCCACTTCACCAAAAGGACATAGGGTGATGAACTTAACTTCTAGAAGAAAAAAAAAATCAAAAACGAAAATGAAATGAACTTCTTTATAAGCTAAAATTTACTTCTTCATAAGAGATTCTTTATAATTCTTTTTCATATTAGCTTCTCTAATAGATGATTTTTAACTCATGCATAAGTTAGTTTTATTTTCCGAAAAGTTTTATTTCATCTTTCGTTCTTATTTTTTGTAATCCTAATAGCATTTACAGAGAAGTTTACCCAAATATATCCCAACAGGGGATTACATGATTGAATAATAAAGTTTGAAATGCTTCATAGCCTAAAACGATAAAAAGGCTGATCCTTAGAGAAGAAATGTAACTCAAGTGGTAGAAAGTGTGTTTGGAAGGGTTGAAATGGGATCGGAAACCGAAAAATTCGAAATCCATTTGCATGCAGCTCAAGTGCAGGCAAAGATACAAGCCCCGACTTTAGCCGCTTATATCCAGATCTTGTATCTCATTATATAACAAAAAAAAAAAAAAAAAAAAAAAAAAAAAAAACACCCCAGGATTGCGGAGGTTAGGAACATCATGTCAAATCAAGTCAAACATTACTAGGAATAAATATTTAACCTCGTTCAACTATTACTAAAGAATTATAGCCTAGGAATCAATGATACTAAGTAGGAATCCCAAAAAAAAAAAAAAAAAAAAAAAAAAAAAAAAAAAAAAAAAAAAAAAAAAAAAAAAAAAAAAAAAAAAAAAAACATAAGAACAGAAATTGCGTTACTTTCGTACCTGGGTGACTTCAGCGGAGGTAACCCAAATAACAACAACGGTGGCTATGAGGAACAAGCCAGCGTTGTATCTCCAACCCATCGCAAAAACAAACTATGCCCCGATGGACCAAGAAACTGCGAGATCCGTACCCTTCCACGCCAATTTCCCAACCAGATCTTAATCTTTTCGTTGCTTTGGAATAGAGCAAGACGCAACACAACAAAGAGAGGTGCGGTGGGTGCAGGATTCTTGTAACCACCGAAAAGCCAAAGCCTCTGATGAAAACGTTAAAATTAAGTTCCTTTCTAATTTGTTCAGTATTGATAACAGTACCACCTCCTTATCAATTCCCACAAATTAGTGTACTTTAATCTACAAAAGAAGACAACAACTTAGTGTTTTGAAAATACTAATCCAGAAATTACAAGTTTACAATGTGACAAGACATTATAGTATTTTTGTAATTTTAATATGTTTTAGTGTTACTTTTTATAGAAGTATTAATTTTTAGGACAATTTATTAGAATCTTTTAGTTTATTGGTCTCTTGGTTTTAAATCTTCATATTTACTCATTATAAAGTCTTTGGTGTTTTGTCTAATAATTAGTGATATATGATGTAAACGTTGTATGATGTTAATTTGTAAAATTAACGGAAAAACATTAGAATAAATAAAGTATAAAGACCACCTAGCTTACTATATTATAATATTTTCTTTTATTAATTCATTGATATAGATTATTACCGATGCATGTTGACTATTAAACGAAATGTAACGTGAGAGGTTCAATTTAAGTAATTAAAAATTATAAGAATTAAATAACGATAATTAAAACTTTAAATATAAATTAAATTGTAATCATCATTAAAGAATAGTTTTGCCGTGTCAGTTAGTTGGCAGTTGCCATTGATAAAACTGGAAAGGTCAAGATATCTCATTTGATTGATTATGAACATTATCTTACCTAATAATAATAAAATAATATTCACTTAGCTTTGATAAATTATTTTCTAAATACTCATATAGAAAATAATTAAATAAATTAAATTGATAAGAGATAATTTTTGCATTAAGAAAAATGGTTTTATAAACTTCTTGCTTCAAAAAGTTTTTCGTCTAACTTAGATCTTAGATGTAAGCACATATAAAATTTTAGAAGTAAAAAGGTCCTACTTTACCGCTTATTGACGAAATCCATTTCCAATTATTAAACTTAAATGAAATCTATAGTTGAATAGTCTAAATTATAAATACATATAAAACATCTTTTATTTGCAAAAGGCATAATTTTCTAACCCTAAAAGTAAGAAGACTTGAAAGCTAATTCTAATTACATCTTACATGCACATTTGAATATGCGGAGGAATTTTATTTTCCCTTTTCGTATTGCCGACAAACTGTACGGTTGAAATCAAATAGTCAAGGGGACAGATAAACAGTAAAATGCACACGGATACACTTGAATATAAGCCAATGCCCTTCATTTTGATAAAACTATACTTGAATGTCTTAATTTCTTTTTATATTTCATTTTATAGTTTTGTATATTCCAAGTTATTACATTCAATTTCTCAATTTTTTTAAATAGATGTATCTATCGAGATTTAGACATTACGTTGAGATTTATTTCCTTTTCTTTAAAAATAAATAAATGTTAGTTGGGTTAAATATTGAATCAATGGGTCTAGCTAACCAATGCTCTCTCATATAGGTTTTATTTTTTGAGTGGTGAGTTAGATTAAACAAAAAAGAAATTGTATTTTGGTAACACAGCTAACCTTAGTTGTTCTTGAAATAAACAGATATATCTGTGAGCTATTCTAAATCCCTACATATTGTACACCGACACTTTTAATGATGCATGTTTATGTATTAGTTTTTTCAATATTTAATGTCTTGATTTTGAATGATAATTACGTATTTTATTTTTAATCATAATTGTGAACAATGTTATATGTATCTGTTAGTCTTTATATACATTCTGAGGTAGGTTATTGTGATTAACACAAATTTATTTTCATCTTGACAATAGTGATTCCCAAAACTTTTTTTTTTTTTTCATATTCAGGAAGTAAAAGATATCAATTTTTATTTAATTTTTACTATTATATTTGTTTGAATATTTTTCTATTAACTTTTTAGTCTAAAATACATTGTTTTTAAATTTTAAAATATATTTAATATTTTTAATCAATCGACTGTTTATTTAATTTTATCTTCTTATTAGAAATAACAAGGACAATTCAATTTAACTCAAATATATTTCATTTGATTGTGTTTAGGGATTAGGAATAGATTAAAGTCAACTAATTTATTATTATTGAATTTCAAACTAACTAAACAGTAATAAAATAGAAACGTCTTATCATGGAATAAAATAGGTAATTTTACCTATTTGCTATTGTTATGTCTATTAAGATTTTTATCATTCTAGACTAGTTAAAATAGAAATTTTTTTATTTCATGTTGAATCCCATTAATTTATAATAAAAAAATAACAATATTAAAGTTCTAAATCTTTAACTGAACGTGGTCTAATTAAATCTCACTGAAAATGTTGCACCAGAAATAAGATCAATTGGTTTAATAGTTTAATAGATTTTTGTGGTATCTTTGATCAATAGATCCATAGGCTCACATTATACTGAAGGCCCATATATTATTTATCCAAGTAAATAAAGTTATTTTTTTTATCTTCAGGAAGGGACAATTATAATTCTAAACAAGTCACTTTATTATATATTACCTTTTATAATTTAAAAAGGGACCATTATAATTCTAAACAAGTCACGTTATTATATATTACTTTTTTATAATTTAAAAAAAATCATTTTGATAATTGTATTAGTGATTTTGCATGTAGTTTCATTAAACATGAATTTGAAGTCATGGTTATCTCAATTATAAAACAAAAACTACTTCTTTTATTTTGAGATGTTCACATTTTATACTATTTTTTAACATGTAACAAATTTTTAACATAGGCCAAACCATGGTTTTGACATTGCTTAGTTGTAATGGTATTATTAATCATGTATTTGATTAGTTGTTTTAAACATTTTTGTTGGATCACTATATATTTCATCACAAATGTCTCAACTTACTCAATTGTCAAGGATGTCTCTACCTATCTTTCTATGACATGGGTTAGGGACACAACCTTTGAATCATGTTAAACATTGAGAAAGTAGTTCTATGTTGGTGACTCAAGATAGTCATTAGCCCCAAACATGAGTAAAGTATGACGAGTCTTGAAAGAATTTTTTTTTTCAAGTTATTATGGGAGCATATGATATACTAGTCTCCAAGCTCTAGCTCTAGATGGCATAACCCTACAAAAAATTCTAGAACATTTTGATTGGGCATTATGGATTATGCCTATCAAAGATGTCAAGAATCGCTTAATCATTGTCATTGATTTTGAATCGATCTAATGGTGGGGGTTGTGATGGTTCACTCTCCCAGTGTTCCCTAATCTCTATAAAAAAGGGTTGTTGTAGATTTCTCAATTGTCTTTTTCTTTGCTTCAATTTTTACCAATAGCTCATTAGTATGAGATATATTTGAGTGATTGTTCATTCATTAAGGTAAATGATATCTTCCTTTTCTTCTAAAACTAGTTCATCTTAAGGGTTTTCGAGGGAGTTTGAGGGTACTAGTACGCAGGCGTACATGGGTGATGTGGATGTCAACAATCTTCTATATATGAGTGCTCGAGTGTTAGCCAGGAGTTGGTTAGGGGGAGGTCGTGGACAACAAAGTTGCTCAATCGATGTTAGGAATTATAGACGAGGGAGGAGGTGGAAGATCAGACCAAGAACGATCTTTGAGGGATGATTATGAGTGAGTAGATTATTGAGTGTTTGAATACTTTTTTCAAGTATCAATAGTTATCTGTTTTGTGTTTATTTGCCAATGGTGTCGATATTTTGAATGCTAAAATATCGAATGAGACAATAGTTTTTTGTCAGTTTAGATCGACTGACAATGTGTGTCATGGATGAGAATAATCATCCATAAATTTTTTGTTATTTTTGAATAACAAGCATTTATATCTCGTTTCCTTTGAATGATTTTACAATGAGAGTGTTTCAAATGTTGTACCAACCTAATTACATATGAATAGTTGGGTATAAAAAAACTTCATGATGCTTTTGTAGAGTTAACTGTCCAGATGCTTCTACTTATTAAGAGGATGGGTTTAGAGATCATAAAGATCAAGACAACTTTTGAACTTAAACGACTAAAAAAAAGTTGGTTGAGTTGAGTAGTTTTTTGCAAGACGCTTTTAATGCAAACACACTCTTGGCTAATTAAAAATTATGGAAATTTCAAGGAAAAGAAAAAGATATGCAAAAGTGGATTAGGATTCGAGAGTCGGTTACATGTGAGGAAGGTATTAGTACCCTACAACGTTCGTCGTCCTAAGACAGTACCTTTAATGAGTGAAAGGAATGTATTTTTTTAGAATGATTATTTTTCCAGAAAAAAAAAGACACAATTAATGCAAGTAAAAAAAATAAAAAGAAAATATTTTTTATTTTTTGGGCCCGAAAATGAGGTGTGCAAATAGTCAAGTTGCTTGATTTAATGAGTTCATACCTTTTTATAATGAGATGTTATATGAAAATGGAGTGTCACAATAAGAAAGTTATTAGATTTAATGAGGCCAGATTTTTTTTTATAATGGGGTGTGGTATAAAAATGGGGCATGCAAATAGCAAAGTTGTTGGTTTTGTGATCCCAAGCTTAAAGAATGAGGTGTGGTATGAAAATGGAATGTGTAGATAGCCAAGTTGTTGAATTTATGAACCCAAACTTTTTTTTCTTAATAATAAGGTGTGGTGTGAAAATAGAGTGTACAAATAGCCAAATTTCTGGGTTTATGAGCCCAGGCCCTTTCTAATAATAAGGCGTGTATACATAAATAGACCAAAGGCTAACAAAGATTGGGCCAGATGAAATGACCTAAATTTTTGTTTCTTATTTTTTTTTCATAATCCAAGGCTTCTTCAGGCACCTCCAAATTTTAATAAAAATCCTAAACTGTCCTGTTTGTAAAGAAAATTTTGAGTAGCAGCGTGTGTCATCGGCGGCGGCAAAGCAGTGGTTGAGCAGTGGTGGCGGAATGGGCTATTCCGAAACTGTCATCCAGATCCGAAGAATAGTTTCGAAACAGTCAATTCTAGAACTCATTTTTAACGAAAATAAAAAAACCCATAGAACACCCCAAATCACATAAACCATTCAAATCAACCACAAAATGTTCAATAGATCATCATTTTCTCAAATGGTTGATAAGTATGTATACAGTGAGCAATTTGGTCTGCACAATAATAATTTAGAAATACTTTAGATATCTTTTAAAAATTTGGAGGCACCTCTTAGAAATGTTTGAAGGTACAGAAGGTACAGAAAGAAGCAAGCTAAAATGTGAAGGGTATAGGAACCAATGTTAGGGGATGACAAAAGTGATCAACAAGGCCCATCACTTAGCCACTTCACCGTTTAACCCTTTTATCCTCTTGGTGCTCCTTCATTTGCGCATTCCAGGATGAGGTTAGGATTTTGATGGTTAGGGTTGTTGGATGAGGCAGCGCCGGTAGTGAGCAGAGGAGGCTAAGATTCAGTGTAATTTAGAAGCTTCTTTACTTTTGCATTTTTTTATTTTTTATTTTTTACATTTTTGAATGTCTTTTATTTGAAATTGAGTACCAAAATGTAACAAGAGACTGATTTATGTTTTTTAAAAATAAAGAATCAGATAGAATTTTTAGTAAGCCATCCTAAAAAAGCTAGAGGGAGATTATTGTACATGAAAGATTGGAGGAAGTTAAGAATGAGGAAAAATAGGGAATGTAAGTAAGTAGAGTAGTTTTTAAAATTGTCTTACTCTTATTTCTATTTTTTTTTCTTATACATATTTTATTTTATTTTATTTATTATTTTAATTTCATTTTCTGTTTTTTATATTTTTAATTTCATTTTTATTTTTTATTTTTGATTTATATTATTTTTTATTTTTTAATTTTATAAAAAACCTAATAAACCCAAATTATTTGTATCTGTTTTTTATATCTATTATCTAAAGATAAAAACAATAAACTCTTAAAAGAGAGTCAATTTTTAGTTCTTTGTAATATTTTAAATAAAAGATAAAAATTTCTCTTTTTTATTTCTTTTAAAATTAATTTAACACACATTTTTTTTTATTTTTTCATAAATATTTTTATTTATCTAGACAAAATCTAGTGTTAATCGGATAGATGTTTCCATTGATCACTTTCACAAAAGAATGTTGGCTAGATGATGATGTACTGAAAGGTTTGCATGGCGACAGAAAGTTAAGATCCTTTTACTCGTGCTTTGGGTGTAATGATATTGTTTCATTAGTCTCTAATTTTTTTTTTTCATTTGAACTCTTAATACATCCATTTCCTTAAAGTGTTTTTTATTTAGTTTCTTCAACTCTTTTCAAAATTCAAATGTCAATTTCATATGGTCAATGTGATTATATTGCATTTCTTTTGGGTAATGTTTCTCATTTGCTTGTCATGTGTGGTAATCATGTGGCTTTAGTGTGAGATCTTTCTTAATCATACAACAGATAATATTCTTACAAGATCGACGTGATTTTATAAAATCACATCTTCTATTGATCAATTTGTTTGAAAGTTTTAAACTCTGAATTCTCGATCTCCATCTCAATACATCCAAAGATACTGTAACATTCAAGTCAATTCAAGTTAATTTAAATTAATATTTAAAGATGATTTTATGTGATAGAAAAGTGTAATAATCTTTTCAAAAACAAAAACAAACCTTGAAATACTTTACATACATTTGACCTTTGAGGAAAAGAAAGTATTTTATAATCACACTTACAGTGTTGCCTAGTAATATTTAGTGTTGCTTAGTAATATTTAGTTAATTGTTCAAAATGATTAAGAATGTCTAGAATTGTGAATGATGTTTCGTACCTATTTGTAGATGGCATAGGCTGGAACATAGGTGAGTCTTATAATAATGTTAAATGTCAAGAAAATGATCAAGTAAATATTATGATGTAATATAACTTGGATGGAAAATAATAAAATTTAATACTTTAGTCCAATTTTTTTATGCTCGTTTTAAGTATTATTATATAAAATATTTGAGTTTAATATTTTGGTACAAATTTGAAATTATCAATCACTAATTCATGTTAAACTTGAAATTTAAAGGTTTTACTAGCATGTAATCATATTAAAACCTAAAAAGATTTTCACAAAAAAAAAACAAATTGACTTTTGCAATGGTTTGTTTTTTAGCAGAGAAAAAAAAAACAAAAAAATATAAAAGAAATAAATGTTTTTAATAATAATTTCAAAATTTTAAACTTGTTTTTAAGTTAAAAAAAGAAAGTGTATATAATCTACTTGAACTTCAACTTATGAATGATATGAGAAACAAATCTCCCAATAAGGAGTAAAGGATATAAATGGTTTAGTAATCTAAATTTTATTACTATAAACAACACTAATGTTCCAAACCTCAAGCTTGTTGAATCAGTGCAGTTGAAATCATTTCCTTAAAATATTTGAGACTTTGGGATATGGCGTCTAAAAAGTTCGTGGTAAAATAATACAAAAAGTGAAAAAAAAATACAAAAATCCACTTTTGTATTATTCTTCTTGTATAAATACATGAAGAAATTCTAACCAAACTCAGATTTCAGAACAAACAAAACAAGCATAGCCGCAGGGACTGGTGCCCCAAAAGCGAAGAGATTTTGCTTCTTCGGGCACACCAAAGAGACACAGAAAAAAGCAATAAGTAGAAACGTGGAAAAGTTAAGGCGAAGAACCCCACAGAATTTCAGCGCTAACAGTCGCAAACTCTGCCTCACTCTCCGAAACTTCCTTCACAATTCTCAGTATCTCTGACTTAACTTCTCTCTTCTCTTCCGCACTTAAACCCTCTCCCACTTCCACTTGAATCGCAAACCTCGAAACGCAATTCCCAAACGCCAAATCACAATCACACTCACTGCACCCCTCTCTTTGCAAGTCCATTAGAATTTCAACCACTCCCAATTTCACCATCGCTTCCACCACTTCCCTTCTCCCTATATATCCCAGTTCCAAAACGCACTCCAATGCCGCAACTCGAAGCCCTAATTCCCTCGAACGCAGAAACCCTATAATTTTAGGGATCTCTCCACTGCACAGAATCTCATCCACCAAGGGGCTTCGAATGAAATTAATCAGCGAGGACAAAACGAGAACGGAGCACTCCGAAGCCATGGCTATCAAGGCCTTGATGGTGGGGCCCATCAGCACCAGGCCAACGAACACGTTCTTGTTGAACTTCACCAGCGCTGCTATGGCCATCGCCGCTTCCTCTTTCACGCGCTTCGAGCTCGAATTCGACCTCTCGAACAGCACGCACTCCAAGAGCGTGAACACTTTCGCGCGCAGAACCAGGTCCTGGAACTGCAAATCGAAGCCCTGGGAGAGCCTCTGGCGGAACTCGGCAAGAGCCTTGACCTGGCGCTGTTCGTCGTCCTGGCACGACGGCGGCTCCTGCAGCGCGTCGACGAGATCGCGAACGGCGAGGCGGTCGATGTAGGATTGGATTTCGGATTGGAGGGCGCTGGCGAGGTGGGAGATTTTGCATTTGGTGAGGTGGCGGTGGAGGAGAGATCGGGGGAAGTAGCCGCGGTGCTTGTGGAGTTTGTCGATCAGGGCTGGGAGGGAGGAGAGGAGGCGAGAGAGGTTGCGGAGGTTAGGGTCGGAGGAGAAGGCGGCGTGGGCCTTGGCTTCCAGGTCGAGGAGTGTGTCAATGGCGGCGCTGGAATCGGTTGGGGAGAAGAAGGAGAAAGGGTTGGTGGTTGTGTGAAGGGCTTTAGAAGCTTCTTTGAGAGCGTTAAGGAGAGTTAGGAGGCGGTTTTTGGAAGGTTCATCCATGGTAATGTGTGTCAGATTGAAGAGAGAGAAGAAAACTCAGTGAATATGATTTGATGGTGTGTTTGGAGTGTGGAAGGAAGTAGAAGAGAGGAGAATGAAAGGGAAAGAAGAAAAAACAGAAATTGGAAAAGACAAAAAAAAGGGAGATCAAGGTGGTGACTGATGGCAACTATCAGTCCAACAAATTACCAACACACACCAGCAACCATTCCTCTTGAGTATGAATTTAATAATTCTATGTTCCCTTCATCTTCATCTCAATTTTGTTTGCTTTAGCATTTTTACATTATGGAGAAACTAGATTGCATTTTTACATTGTAGAAATTCATCTGAAGTAAAAAAATAGTATAAAAAATGAAAATTATTTTCTAAAACTTTATATTGATTTATTTAAATTTTGAAGGATGAAATTGACCATAACATCTATTTTATAATTTATCTCTTTTGACAGAACTATAATTTCTTTATTATGTTTTAAAAGGTTATTTAGTTTCATTGTTCTTATTTTTGGAAAGAAGAGAGGGACTAGTTACTGTTGAATTTATACTTATTTTTAATATTTTCTAGCAAAGGAAATCAAAGAGCACATAGATAATATAGTTAAATGGATTTTCTTTTTCAAAATTAGAAAACTTTTTAATTTTTTTAAAACTAATAGTAGTTATGCATGTTTTCAATATATTTTATAGGAATTTTAGAAAAATGTATACATAAAAATAAATTATTAAAATATTGTAGTTGTATTCAATATTTTGATGTTTTATATACTTATTTTAAGTGTTTTATATTACAAATTTGACTTAATTGTACATTTTGTTATTATATTTTCGATATTTATTACTATTTTTTGTTTTTACATATTTTACCTATTGGTTAAATTCTAACACTCTTATTATTCAAGCTGGTGAATAAATATTTATTTATTTTTAAATATCTCAACATGTACTAAAATAATTTCTTTAGTTTTAATTTATATTGATTTGGTTGTAATTAATTTTATAATTAAAAGTTATTTCTTAATCTTAATTAAGAGATTTATTAATCTTATCTAATAGAATAAACTTATTATGTTTGCAAATTGAGTGTTTGAAAGACAGCGATCATTATTCTCTACTTCCTATCATATTTATCAGTATATTATCTTTACAATTCACCAAATTATAAATACAAATTTCACTTTATAATTTATTTTTTAATATGCAAGTTTATAAAATAACTAAAATATAATTTAAAAATATATTCTTATATAAAAATCATTTTTAAAAACTCAAGCCCTGCTGCATCCTGAACATACTAGTAAATAGAGAGATGGAACAATTATTGTAAAGTTAAATTTTCAATCAAACTATCAGAATAAATGCTTTTGTGGAGGGAGACACCCTGATACTTATGGCCACTATTATTTTTGGTGCTAAAATCTTTACATAAATAGATATAAATATTTCAATCACATTTTATACACATGTAATTCGTAATAATCCGAAAATTTCCTTTCACCAAAATAAAACACTTGATATGATATAAATAGGCTATATTTACATAGAAATGTAATACTTGCTTTGTAGATACCATTCTCATTTTCTCCTGTAATTACGCCAAGGCTTCTTTGGTGATCAACCAAAAACTGAAAGGGTTTGCCAAATCTAAGTTATCAAAATAATAATAATAATAATACATTAAAAATATGAACTAAAATAAATATGTAAAATAGGCCTCTAAGCATCCCGGAATTTGTGCTGCGGAGTCCACTTCAAATATAAAGAAATGTTTCCGGATTTAGCTCCATCCAGAGGATAAGTTTCAGTGTACTCTCCTTCTAAGATGACCTTAGTCAGTGTTAAGATCACTCTTCCAATTTTTTCCTGAAATAATCATGCATTTATGAAAACACTCGAATCGATACTGGTTTGAGAATGCAGAAGGATATAAGATGGAGATGGAGATGATAAAATGAGTTCCCAAACATGCTCCTAACATGACAATATCACAATATAAAGAAAACACTAATGCAGACACTTTTTTTTCTTGCTTTTTCATTTAAGCAATGATCGCTCAATTTATAAAACCACGAGCATAAGCGACCTAAACCCCTCTGTACGAGCAGAAGAAAGGAGGGTATAAAAATATTATGACAATATAAATTTATGTTATAGGTCATTGAAGGTTTCAAACTCAAGCAGTACTCAGGAACAAAACATATTCATGAAGTATCACCTTGCCAAACGTATCATGATCGTAGACTTCCAGAATTAACATTTCGTGTAAGCCATCCTCCACAACAAAATCAAATGTTTGATTCCAAACTGGGTTTAGGGATTCATTTACAACCTGCGAATACAAGAAAGAATTCAATCTTACAAGTATATAGAAATCAGCGTGTGAATTTTTCTGTTTCCGGCAAGTAAATTCAAAACAAAAAAAATTCTGATAAGTTTTTTTAACTAATATGCATTCGAATTAAACTATCTCACGTTTCTAATCTATTTAATCATTTGAAGTTATCTCGTTATTCACCCAATTAAAATGAATTAAAGAAACTCTAATAGATCAAAAGTATCATGCAAAAAGTGTCCAAAATCTTACTCTTGTCTTGAGCTTTTTTTCTGTTTTTTTCAAACTAAGGACAACAAATGGATCAGCCTTGCCCATTAAGTCCACTACTGGTAAGTCTTCAGCTGAAATCACAGTCACAGATAGAACCCCTCTTACAATCACGTTGCTTCTCCTACGTGACCCAGTAGGATCCTCACCCTCTGCCTCACCACTCTTGAGGGTCTTCTCGAACGAGGTTAATGAGAAATCAGGGTCGAAAGGGTTCTTTATGGCGCTTTCGACTCCAAATGGGCAGTACAATAGCTCCAAGTGCACCTACATATAACAAGAAGCTCAAGAAGATTTATGAACTCACGTAATACGAATTTGGCTTATTAGAAAAAACAATCCAATTTGAACGACTAGAATATTACTCCCCCGTCTCCTCATGAGTGTAATTTAAGGTTGTAAATTAAGAATAATAATAAATATATTACTCCGAGACTGTTTTATCGAAATAACCTTACTTTTCTTTATAAATATGTTATTTGATCGAGATATAGAGAATAATTATTTTGAAAAAAAATGTAAAACTGAGCTAAAATCATCAGTGACTTTGATTTTTAAAAAACTGCACTAACGGAGTATAAGACAAGAAAACACAAACTGCAAGTATTGAAGAAAAGGCCAGATTCGATGCCTATTACCTCACCCCTGTATTTGTTATCTCTATGGACCTCCAAATCCTTAACCAGCTTAAGCCATACATCCTTGACTTTACCAGGTTCGAGGTCCTTCAGTGAAACTTGGGCACAGCCAATAAGTTCAGAAGCCTGAATGCCTTCATCATCGAAAATTCTTATGGTCAAGTGCTGCGTTGCCGTATCTTCAATTGTGAATTCAAAGTGTTCGTTCCATACTGGATTCAACTGGTTGTTCTGAACACGCCCGGCAGTTTGATTACAATCACACACAACAATAATTAAATAAATAATAAAAGAATGTAAATGAAGCTTCCATTGGAAAAAAAAAAGTTGTCTTACCATTACTTTACTGGTTTTGGTTCTGTCACGAAGCGGGCGTACAAAAAGGACTGCGTAAGGATCGGATTTCCCAATCAAATCTTTATTTGTTAAGCTCTTTGCTTGCACTAGTTTTACTTCTAGAATTCCAACCGGTTTCAACTCTAGATTACTGGAAGAGGAAGAAACAATTACACGCACTCAAATAAAAAAAATAGGATATTGAAATATTATCAAACACACATACTCATGTTATAGGCGGTGAATCCCCTTAGTTTCTAAACTTTCGCTAACTCTTAGTTGCTATTTGGTTACATCACAGATTCAATATTTCTTATAGCCCTTAGAACAAGTGCCTAGCACTATTTTTCTTCATTCTTCCTCTTATATGTTGCATTTTCATTCTTAACGTCTAAAGTAAGTTTGGCTTCAAGAATTAATTTAAAGAAAAAGTTAAGAGGAGCAAACACTACAGATAAAAAATATATATATAAAGTGTCTTTCAGATTTTTCACGAGGCAGCTTCAATAAAATGGTGATTGTTATTTGTTGAGTTGATATTTTAAGAAGTTCGTAAGAGACAATTCTTCATTTTCAATTGTTGGATTGGTGAATGATGGTTTGGTGCGAAATTTATTTGGTTCATACGATACTTAGCTCCATTTTGGTTTTGTCATCTCTTAGCTTCTCATTTGAGAACAATTGTGTTTAACTTTGTTTGAGTGATTATAACCACATTTTGTGATCTTGTTGGAGGCTCTCTTCTTTGAAGGTTTTTCTTTTTGTACTCAGGGTTTGTAGTGAACAATTTATAGAAATTGGAGGTTCAGTGGAAGTTTCTCTGTTTGTTATTTTGTGACCGTGATTGTAATGATGTCTGTGAAAGGGTGTATAGCTAAATGGGCATAACGCTTCCTATAGGAGTTGTGTTTTAAAACAAATTCTTGAAAGGCAAAAAAGGGTGTGGAGCTACGTGAATGGAGCGTATGTTATGTCAAAGGATAAACGAAGTACGAAATATGAAGTTGATTTGGAATCTTTGGAAGTTAACAATTTGAAGATAGTTGCCTAGTTCAACAACTAAAGGGATTTAACTAGCAAAGAATGAGACATCTGGACAAGTTTGAGACAATTTGAAGGGGTTATGTGTGTAGTCCAATTTCAAAAAGCAATATCAATTGGAAATTGACATTTGGCTATTTAGTAAAATAACACGAGTATTATATTCCACATAAATAAGTTTTTGACAATTTCACCAACTATTTAACAACTCATTTTTAAGGATAATATAACCATTATGAAAATAACTTTTTTGTATTTGTAAGAAAAAATAAAGGATGAAAGATAAAATACTGATTGTGAGAGGATGTAAAAATGTGTTGGGTAATATCATAATCTTGTATTCTACCATATTCAGTCTTTAGGATGAATTGATTCTTACTAAATTTCTAGAATTAAGTGCTTCAAACTTTATATAGACCGAAAAATAATATTTGCTCCAATTTTTTGTACAGTCTTAAGGATGACTTTAGAAGACCAAAAGAACAATTTTGTATCACAATTCTCTTGCAAAAATTGATTTTATTGTTAATGAAATTTTAGCTAAAGAGATTTGACTTAATGAAAAGAAAAGTTTAAAAAGGAATTCTTACCACTTTATGACTTTATGAATCCATTTTTCTTGTGTCTTCTAAGAAAGGAAATAATGTGAAAATGATGGTTATTGTTACAGAATTTTAGCCCATTATCATTTTACTCCATTCCTAAATATTAGTTGACATGCTTAATTTTATGATTTGGTTAAATATTTTAAATTTTCTGTCAAGATATAATTATGAGATTTGATTAAATAGTTCGGATTCACATTTGGGATATTGAATTAATTGCACCTATTTTAAGAGAGGGGAGGAGTTATGCTTTAGTGATTTAATTTTCATCAATCTTACAGAGGTACTAGGTATGAATTATGGAATCTAAAAAATATGAACCACTTAGCTTTTTGCTTTACTAAATATACCTTTAGGCCCAATTCCTACCTTCTCTAAGTTCAGGACGAACAATTATGATGATAGCAATTTTTATAAGAAAGATCAATGAAAAACATAATGTTCAAAATTTTTAATAAATCACAACAATCCTTTTAATGGAGATCTTCCAATCAATTTAGTTGTCAAAATCACAAGCCTCCACTGTGTAACATTGTTGCAAAAAATTGCTTTAATAGATGGTCTTAGTGTTGGACATGTATACCATTATGACAAGAAGTCCTTTTCTAATCCTTTCATATTTAATCTTGTTGAGTAATTTTAAAATTTCTTACTTCATAACCTCATGTCATGTTTATCTTTCTAGGATAGGTTTGCCCTCTAATAACTCCTTAGATTTATCTTCACAGATATGTATTCTTAAGTCTGAAGTCTTTCATCATATATCATTTTTATTATAAATCCTTTGTGTGACTTTGCCTTTTTATACGTCTCAATGACTCTCTTATGCCATTAGCAAGAATTAATTTTATTTTCACATTATAATTGTCCATTTCTAATATTTATTACATTCCTAATCTCACACTTAGCATTGTTTCTGTTAGTAAAATATGTGATTTTAGTTACTCAGGTCTTACTTTCTTTCACTTTTTATTATGTATACTATTTGCAATCCAAGATATGATTGGGACTGATAAAAGGTAGGAGAGTTATACAACTTTGAAAAACTACATTTGTCTTTTTCTAGTTTTTTTTTTATGACATTTTCATCTTGGATATACTTATATTTATTCTTTACATTTAAAGTACTTAACATCCACATGACTTTAAAAATATTACAAACTTTAAAAATATTACAAACTAGTGATATTTCTTATTGTTATGGTTGCAAGCTTTCTAAATACGAACCTTTGTCTTTGTTTCACATTTTGATTTAGTATATTCATAATGTTTAGAACACTAAATTTAGGAATTCTTTTTTTCTTCCTCCTCTTCATAACTGGAGATTTGTTTGGTTGGTATGGCTACTCAACTATGTGGATGTTTCTTTCTCTGTATCTTATGTATTGTGATAATAAGAATGTTATGCAAATCATTCATAGTTTGGTCTTTTATAAGCACATCTTATATTAAAATTGAATGTGACTAGGTAACATTACATCCAAGGGACCATTATCTCAACATTTGTCTCTATCTATATGTAAAAGATGTTGACTTATTTACAAGATCACACTCTTCTTTATTCTTCTCAATGCTTCTATTAAGTTTGAGGGGATGATAGATAATAGACCTACTAAACTTTTATGCTTTATTTTATTCTAATAAAGATAGTTTAGTTTTTACAGTTTCTTCTAGCGGTATTTAATCTTAAACTCTTCAATGAATAAATGAAGTGGAATTGTACATTCTTATGAATTACAACTTTACTCAATAAAAGTACAAGTTTTGAGCACTAGCGAAAAATTCTAAAAGCCAACTACTATCCTTATATACAGGTGTCAAAATAGATTCAAACTTATGAACTAACTCGGTTTATCATAAGTTTTAAATTGGGTTAGATTGAAAAAAAATATAATTTTTTAAATGTGGATCAAATTGAACATGACTTACCTAACTCACATGATTTAAGGCGGGTTGAGTCAACCCACTAAAAACAACTCTTTATAATTTTTTTCATTATAATTATTTACTACTTTTAATTATGTATGTCTTAGTCTTTTAAACATTAGAAAGTTATTTAATGGTATTTAAATGACTTGTATGCTCTATTTATTTCTTTGTTTAATTATATAAGTTAAGGCTTTTATTTTGACTTACTTTTTTTTATAGTATCACTATCTAATTAATTGTGGTTTATATTTAGTAAACCTAATTGTATGACTATAATCTGATGAATAGAGTCAATTTGCTTTAATTGTAATATAATAAATACACAGAATAAATTATAAAAGTAAAATATATTTAAATAAGTCAACCTAGTTAACACATTAACCCGTGATAGATTGAATTATAAAATTTATGACTTATCATGGATTGAATCTTTTTAACTTAATCTGTGATGAGTCAACTCATATGGGTCTGAATAATTCATTTTTACACTTCTATCCTTGTATAATTATTGATTTGATAACCCAATAAATTTATACAATTATTTAATATCTATTATTTATTTTTCTATTTTTCTACTTTTGGAAGAAAGGGAGAATGAACTTTTGCGTACCTGTAATCCCCTGGTAAAATGGGTATAATTTGGCGTACAGGCCAAGTTATAGAGTCTTCAATCGCATCTCTAATTGTTTCCTTAATAAATAACAGAAGAGTTTATTACGAAGTTAGAGTGCTGAATGAATATGGACAATGAAATGCGAATTAATAATAAAGCCTAACTGTAGTAAGTGATTATACTGCTCCACGTGATGATTATGCACCATCTATCCTTGCCTTTATAACTGATTTGGCTACTCTAAATGGAACAGAATGCACTTTTCAGACTAAAGTATAATAATAAATATTAAAAATAAATAATTGTGATTATAATTAATTTTGTTAAAACATATATTTACTTCTATTAAATTTTTAATCACATTACTGATAAACATTTTTAAGTGCATTTAATCTTCTAAAATACACCTTCTTCCTTTAGATAAGTTCGATAATTGAAACTCGCTAATCTCAATCTTACGTATACGTGAATATTATTGTAAAAGTTAGTGAACTACTTACAGTACCTAATCATTCGGATGGGATGATATTGTAAAACTAACGTTAATATATGTTACTGATGAAGTAACTGTCAAGATTGAAATTGGTGAAACCACAAAAAGATTTATTGATTTTTGAGATTATTACACGGGACAAAAAGAAAACTATAATGCCTGATTATTATTTTATTGCACAACTAGGAGATCCTACACTTGAAGATTGGAGATACATGACTTATTTTGTAATATACCATCGGCAAACTAACATAACAAAAATCAAAGGAATGACAGAAATACCATAAACATGTGATTTACTTGGTACCTCTATAGCATCAGATACCCCTGGTAAAGCTGATAAATCACCACCAATAACCTTCAGAGTAAAATCCAGATCTTTCTGTTGCCAGAACAAAGAAAAATAGGAAGGAATTTTAGAAATAGTTTGATTTTGTAGATTACGCATATTTGAATAAGCCACTCTGACATCACAGTATGACATAAGAGAGCTATATATCCCAAGTACGAATCTGCATATTGTTAATAGCTTGCCATGCCCTGAACCTATGCTCGTTTCCAGTTACTTGATCAAAGAGAGGATATTCTATTATATAATCTCGTGTCAATTATCCTTCCTTCAATTGTTGAAATATTTCTTGGACCAAATAAATTTTGAAATGTTCCTTTTTTTTAATCTTCCCGGTATTAGCAAATGTTTCAAGACATAGTAACTCACCTTTTCTTTCAAGGAAAATAAAACAGCTCCGAAACCGGGGAACTCATTCACTAGTGGTTTGAAGATCAACCTGAAAACCCCAGTGAATCCAATATTTTTTACCTATATACACAAGTTGCCAGGAAAGAGAAAGAATAGAATGATAAGGAATAACTTAAAATAAGTGTCGGCATGTATGCACTCATTAATTATGCCACTAACAGATTGAGTTGCACAGTCCAGCTTATTCGTCATGAAAATTATGCAAATACTCTGATACAGATAGAAGCCTAAAGCAGTCTGTATTAGAAAACAGAATAACATGCACTTAAATATACATTTCTCAAAGCCTATGGAGACAAACTTGTGTAGATAAATAATGAAGTTGAAAATTGATAATATTCAACAGAACTAGGATGACAGCCTTCCTTTAATTTGAGAAATACAAATACAATTTTCTTTCTGTTCCTTTCCAAAAAAATGTAATGCACAATTATTTTTTTGAGACAACATTTAGATAATAATCTGATGAGACAATTTATTCAGTAAAAACAGCATGCGAAAATGTCATAGGTGGGCAATGATTTGTGTATCACCTGTACAGGAAGTACGACACCAACTCGGGTTTTAATGTCAAGAACGATATTCGGGTTACCATCCCATTGCATCTCAATATCCATAGTCACCCCATCAGGCCCACTATCCTCTTCAACAATAGTAACTCCTAGAAATTTCAAACAGTAAACGTTTGCTATTACAAGGATGAACAGAACCAACAATTTAACAAAGTGAAGATCATCGGGCTCACTTCACTTTGTTCAAATTGGTTATGAGCATGCAATTTCAAGTACAAAATAAAAGTCCACTGATAAGTCACAACATTAATGACCACATTCATATTTCAAATGTAGCAAACCTGTAAATTGTGGAGCCACAGTGCCAAGGGTCAACTTGGAGAAGGTGAGAGAAGACAAAACAACCGGCCTATATTGTTCAAGAATTGGCTCCACATTGGTTCTTATCAACTCTGACACTGCCTATGTACATTTCCACGTTGCATCAGAAGTCTAGAGCCATAAACTCACTCGACGAATATATAACAACAAAGTTCATAAATGAAAATTATAACAAAAGTAAAGTACCTCATCAACACATGGCCAAATCTTCTTGAGTTGGCTATTAAGCCAATTTAACTGCAGTAATGAACAAATTAACATCAAAACCCAGATAAAAAAAATATTGAACGTTCATGTAATAAGTAAAAAGTGTATATGTATGAACTCAACTTCTGTCTCCGTGTGAAGACCACCCATGATGGATAGAACTTGGGAGGCAAAAGTTTTCTGGAATCTTCCACTGTCATTCTCGCAAACGCCGCTATCGTCTTCGCCTAAAAGAGATTCACGAAAATCACACCGCAATAAGAACAATTAAAAACGACTTAAAAAAATCATACTATTATTGTTATGGAATGGAATGGAAAGGAAACGGTTAAAATCAAATGAATGCGGATATACCAAATCAGATCGACGTTTGGATCTAACTGTTTCGTGACGAGCGAAAGCAACTATCAACACGATACCAATGGCGATACCGAGGATCATGCCGCTGAAGAATCCCATTTTCACAAGATATTAATTAAATCTCTAACGCTAATAGCAAATCTTGAAACTGCTTCGCTTCGCTTTTATTCCCAATATTGTTCAGCTGAAGCATGGTTTCACTTTTCACACCATGTTTGTTGGAACAATGTGATTGTGAAGAGAGAGCGAAAAAGGTTGTGTCTATTGTTGATTAGTTAGTTACGTTATCTTGATGCGCGGGTAATGAAGGAGAACTAGATGTTAACTTATTAATTAACGAAATTTGTGTTGTTATTATTATAATAAATAAATAAAATGATGTGAAGATTCACTGATTATTGAGAAAGTAATCCATGTGCCCCCTCTGAACTGATATGATGAGTATTGCCCAATTAATGAAGAAAGTAATATGTTCTTTTCTTTTATTTTCTTTTGCTTTCGTCCTATTGTTTGTTTATTCCACTTCTTTATAACTTACCATGTTTTCTAACCTTGTCTCCTTCATATGCTAAAAGAAGAAAAAGGTAACTAAATCATTTCGTTAGTTGCATAATAATAATCATCATCATATTCTTCTGTGCGGTCCAAGTTATGTGTATGGTAAAGTTTATATTTAGGACTATACTAAAACCAAACTCACTAATCGCTTTTAAATTGTTCCTTTAAATATTAATTTGAAAGGGACACCATTTTTTTTAAAAAAAAAAAACTGTGAATTAAATTAAACTAATCAGCTCTTGGTTTTTCAGAGAAACCACTTCTTTATTAACATAATTATAGGATTTACTCAAAAAAGCTTATTTTTTTATGCATCTGAAGAAAAAAATATATAACTACAAATTTGGCAGGGTCTATTCTCTTTAAACATTTGTTAGTTAGAACTGAAAATAGGTTTATAAAAATGTTGAACAACTACGCATGACATGAATAAAAATAAGAAATATAAGATACGGATATTAATTGACTAAAGAGTAATTTAATGTAGTATGTAAAAGAATTATTTTCTGCTACACAAGCAAAATTATTAATTATAATTACATTTTGCGATGAAACATAGATTAAAGAACAATCAGCGTTTGTGTATTTTACTTTGCTTAAAGTAAGAAAGTAAAAAATAAATTTACTGTAACTTTAAATTAATTTTTTAATACATTTAAATAAAAATAATATAAACTCCCCTTGTTTTTTTCGTGTGTTCTTATTTTAAATAAATTAAAATTTTATTTAATCAGAGATGATTGAGAAATTGAATAAGGGTAAAAACAAATAACTGGGAGTGCTTATAAATCTGCTGAACAAAAATTTAATTCTCACTTTTTAGATATAGGGGAAAGAAAGTTAGGGAGTAAAACAAGAAATAAAAAGAAAGAGAATTAGTATGAAAAATTAAATTATTTGAATAGGTTAAAAGAGAAAGAGAATGAGTGGAGAGTAAAATAATTTTATTTGTAACTAATATTTTTATTTATTATTTTAGTGAGGAAAAGAAAAAAATATTAAAACAATACCTCCCTAGTTTTGGCGGGAAAAAGAAGTTATAGTGAATTTGATCAGGTGCTTTGCGCACTCGCGAGGTCGAGAGTCGTTGACACTTAACATCACACGCCGAACAAGTTAAAATTTTCGTTCCGATATTATATCGAACTAACGAGTCAAAAACTTAAATGAAATTAATTTTAGTTTTAAATATAAAAATTTTATGCATTAATATGTTCTAATAAAATATTTATAATGTTTTTAAAATTTTTGTAGTATCTAATAAAATAGGGCGTTGAATTAAATTTATTTAAATAGAGAATTGAATAGATAGGATAGAAGTGACCTAATTTAGTATAGGTTATAATTTTTTTAATTTAATCGGTTTTGTAGGAATTTTTACGTCAAACATACCTAGTCTATTTTAACAACTCTAAAGAAAATTAAAACAGGACCTGGAGATGCTGAGTTGCTCACAAATGGATGAAGACCGCAAAGGGAGTAGGAGATAGGAGGGGAATAACCCTATTTCTTTATCCGCGTCAGTTTTAGAATATTTTAGATTTTTGAATTGAAGAAGTTGGAAACATATTTTTAGAGTTTATAATTTAAAATATATTTTCATATCAAAAAGTATATTTTAAATTGTGTAATCTAAATTTATATTTTATAATGTATTTTTAAATTTAAAATATACATTGAAGTGTGAGAATTAGAAATATATTTTCAATTTTTATATTACAAAAATATATTTTCAAATTACATAATCTGAAACATGTTTTTTATATTTAAATTATATTTTGGATCATCTAATTTAAAAATGTATTCTTACAATATAAATTATTTTAAATTGTATAATCTAAAAATACATGTAAGTTTTTAGTTATGCAATCCAAAATATATTCTTAAAATACGGATTGCACAATTGGAATAAATAGAGATTGAGCAATTTAAGATGTTTCTTACCCACAAACAATTTGGAGTTTTTCTACACCAATGGAAATGGAGGAAAGTAGGGAGTACTAAAAGAAATTACCGGAGAAATATAGCGTGTGTAGGTCATTTAAGTTTTATTTTATGAGGGGCGTATAGCAATAACAATGACCCACGGTGAATGACCCAACTTCATATGCCCTTTGTTTCTTCTAAGCCCAATATTAGATGCATAAAATGAACAAGATTCTGTTTTTTAAATAGTCGTTCTAAGAAATTGCTAAAAATCAAAGATACTTACTTTTGACTATATACGTGTATTTAACTAAATTATTCTTTATTAAAATACTACCAGCCCCATTAACAAAATATCTAGAGAGATGGAACATCCAGTATTAAGGTCTATTTCAAAGATTCACTGGACCCATAAAGAAAAATAGATGCTGATATTTGTGTACCAATTTTATGGAATAAGCTGATCTTTCTACTATGCATAGAGATTGTCAAATGCTGTTTAAGATGTGTAAAGAATAACTTCTACGTAAAGAAAAAGGTTGAGGACCATCATACAAGAATTGGAAACAAAACATACCAGAAATTTCATACTATAATCGAATGAATTTAAGTATACCTTATAACTACAACCAAGGGAAAAAAAAATTAAATACATATACCTAAATCGCATAAGCTTGAACAAGAGCGTAATCAGAGGAAAAAGGATTTTCTTTGTTGATTACGTATTAAAAACTGTCAGTCAAGATTTCTTACAGCGCTTAAATTCTGGCCCAGGATAAAAATAGAATCAACCATACGGCCAAACTATGTAATAACAGTAAGCTATAACTATGGAAAGTTGAAAAAGCCTGTAAGTAATATTTTCCCCCTCAAAAAGACGTAGGCGCAAATGAGAACGGCATTTGCAACTGATAGTTCCACTGGATTAACATATGTAAGGCAAAACTTCACCCAATATTTCTAATCTTCGGTAATCCTTTACCCAACATTCAGCTCCAACAGTTCTATCGGCCAAAATGCCAAACAAATAACTCAAAAAGAATAACATTCTATGACCCGAGAGAGAATTCAAGAGTGGTTAAACCAGGGTCCAACTGCACCATTCACATGGCCGTTGCTGTGGATCCCTACACCATTGGGAATGATTGAGGGAGGCAGTCCCACAGCCATGGGGGGCGAGGCAGCTGGATACAATCCATGGGTGTGAGGGAGAGCATGGGGGCTCACAAGAGGGCTCCCAGCAGGACTCCCTTTACGCTGTTGAATGGCATGGATCTGCCTAAGCCCATCTTCATGAATACGTGATAGCGTTTCCAACTCTTTCAATGACAAAGCTTCCAGACCAGCGCCATATAGAGGGGCATGTCTTGACATTTCCTCCTGGAGTGAGGCTTCAAGTGTGTGAATATATTGCTGCAGAAGGAAAACAAAGGCATTAAGCTACAATATTTCTCTCCCGATTATGTACAACCAGAGAGTACGCGACAAATAACAACAGACACTAGCATCAATTTCAAACATCCTCTGAAGATCGTTACTAGTAGCAATAATTGGATCGTTACTAATCATGGTAACATGGTCATTTTTACATTATTTTCTCCAATCCAGAAAAGTACAAATTTAAAGCTGATTTTGAAGTTTGAAAACTAAGGTGATTTTTGAGCTATAACTTAGGCAGAATAGAAGAACGAAACAAGCTACCACTGTTAGTAGAACACAACATCGGCCTATATTAACAAAATGGAAAATGTTTTATAGACACCTAAAATGATGATCTACACAGAATAAAAATAAAATAGGATTATAGGATAAGTGATATGATGAGAGGAGAGAGGGAAAGAAAGAAAAGGTGAATAATAAGTGCTTTCAAAAAGTGGTGTATGTGAATCATTATCCATTAGAAATACTGAGTCAAACTCATGTTACAAATTAATTGTATCCGCTTCAAGATTATTTTAAGGTTACCCGACAAAAACTGCTCAAAATCCAACTAAACATGACAGGCAATACATTACATATCAAACAACTAGTTCTTCAAACAGCTAGTTCCGCAACTGAAATAGGTTTAACCCTATCATATAAGTTGAACACGTAAACATATATAAGGTGATAAACAATTAACAAATGATAAAAACAGCAAGAAAAGTACAAATTCTATGTCAAGACAAACCTGGCAAGCTTGCAACTTTGATTCCATGCCATCAATATATGCTTCACACCTAGCAACCTGCTCTTCCTTCTCGCGCTTTTCTCCTTCAGTTTGTCCAACAGTTTGAGTCAATCTACGTACTTCATCTTCAAGTGATTGCCGAATTTCTTCCCGAGTCACATTCTCTGTCGCAAATCTTTTCAGTTCTTCATCAAATCTCTTGCGTGCAGCTTCAGCATTCTTCAATCTTTCAGCAAGAGCATTTTTCTCCTTGACTACTTTCTGTATGTAATAATATTCACATTAATTTTCAATTTGAGCCCATTATACCAATGAAAAATTAAGCGTCATCAAATTTGAAAAATAAAACTTCTTGTTTCATTTCCTGTTTTTAAGTTAGTTACACTATACAAAAGTTCGTACAATAGACATTGAAAAAAGAAAATAGAAATAGAAAACCACGAAAAATTTGTTTTCACTAAATGAAAATAATTGATTTTCAACAGAAATGAAAATAGAAAACAATTATTTCACTAGCACCAAAATGAATACGTGGTAACATTTTGTAATTAAACCAGGAAAAATTTGTTTTCACTAAATGAAAACAAATGATTTTCAACAGAAATGAAAATAGAAAAATTATTTCACTAGCACCAAAATGAAATGTGGTAAAATAAAAATCTTAAACCAAACAGCGCCACTAATCAATTCAAAACCAAAATGAAGCTCCTTTCCCTGGCCCACCATTTTTAAGAGTGCCACATAAAAAATATATACATATATCATTACTATAGCATTATTTCAAACACCTGTTGATGCATAAATATCACCAATGAGATTGTTGATTATAATCGAAAAGCAAGTAAAAGAGAATATAAAATTGTTAATCATGTTATTTTCTTTAAAGTAATTTCATAAATGAAATAAAGGATGACTAAAGAGAACTGTACAGCTCATGATTCAACTCTTTTGAACAACTTAAGTGGTTAATTGGCAAAATGGATCCTCTCCAGCAAGCAAAAAATAGAGAGAGGAGAGAATAGGTAAGTGTCAGGTTAAAGAGAGGGAGGAGGATAGAGATAAAGAGGATGGAGCAAGCTGGAGAGAGTTGGTGCCTAGGAATGACTTATACCACTAATGTGCCCTTACACGCAAAAAGAACTTTGGCCTTGAAGGTTGGACAAGGTATGACAGCCCACTCAGACTTTGTACTAAAACTAAGACTTAATTAGATGTATGGCACCAGGTAGGATCAAACTCCTTCCTAACACAGGAGCAACCTTTCAGCTGGAAAACTAAGTTGAACTAATAGCTGAAAACCATCTTTCATGAATTGGCAAAAACAAAGCATGGATATCACATTCGCCAATATTAGAGTTTATAGGATGGATATAAAGAGGGGGAAACATAGCAAGAATCTCAGGTGAAGTAGTAGATAAAGCAAAAACAGTAGTAAATTTCATACTGAAGAGTGTAAATGTCATGACTCCCCTAGATTGAGTATAGAGGTGCTTTGGATTTTGAAAAACCCACAAGTACACTTGCATATGCATCAAGTATGAGTAAAATTTAACTGGTATTTCGTTATGCGCTAAAAAAATGTCAGAATAATCATAACATTTATAGTGTGCAGTGCACGTGTTTAAAATTAGCATAGCTGAACGACTTTTTGTATTTTCATGTAGAAAATCAAACTTTTTTTAAACAATACCTTTAATTCATCACGTTTCCGAGACTTCAATTGAGAAAGTTGTGTCTCTGCATCATGTAAACGGTCATGAAGAGCTTTCTTCTCTGCAGAGAGCTTTGCAATTTCATCATCCCGTTCTGAGCGGAGCCATTCAAGCTGACTCTCAACTTCTTGAGCTTGTTCAGCTAGTTCCTTCTTTTCCCGAGAGAACCGATCCATCTCAGCCCTCATTTCAGACTGTTGAATCATGAAGTGGGTTAGACCTAAATTCTCCATTAGCAATTAACATGAGGTAACCACAGAATGTTATCAACTAAGACATGAAATACCTTCAGTCGATTGTTTGTCACTTCAGATTCACTCAGCTTTTGTGATACAATAGCTTTTTCCTTAGCCATATTAGAAATCTCAGTTTTACTTTCTTCACGAACACGAATAATTTCATCCTCACTGGCGCATAACTGGTGCCACAGTGCAGCCCTATCAGCATTTGCAAGTTCAGCAACTTCACGCATCATACTCAAAACAGGCCTGATAAACTCCTGCTCCTCACAGACCAAAGTAACCAATATATCCAAATCAAAATCTACTTCACGACCGTTGTCAGTATTGCTAGTGGCACGGTCAACAAGCCTCTTCAACATCCTCCCCCTATAAGATTCATTGGCAAACCATCTAAACATTATCATGTAGAGCAGTTTAACAAATTCTTTAACGCATGGATCTCTAGAGAGGGCCAAATTTTCAGCGAGGCCAAGAACAGAAGTATAATCATCCCTCTGAACTCCCAATTGCTCACAGGCATCTCCCTCTGTAGCACCATCTGTATGTTGGAAATTTTCAGAAACATATCTTCCATTATTGCTCAATCTTTGGGAAAGACGGCTTTGCAATACCAGGGCTACAGACTGAGCACTTATTGCACCTCGAGCTACAGCTCTCTCAAAAGTTTGAGAAGCTTCAGCAACAAGGCAAGGAATAGATAACATCTCAAACAGTATATAAATATCAGAAAAATGACGACTAGCTTGATAAGCCTGCTCATCAATCACATGCAGCCCACTGGGAGAAGTGCCATGTTCACCAAATAAGAAAATCCCACATGGCAGAGCTGAGCAATTGTCTCCATAGTCATCGTCACAATCAATGTCCCTAAGTATGGTTTCAGCAACATCCCCCCAACTATTTATAGTCTTACTCAAGAAGTCAAGGACGCAAGGTGACACCTCAAGACCTAGATTTTTCAGCCTGACACGAACAGACCTAACCTGCATAAGGTGGAAATAATGTTACAAATACGTCTTGAAACATTTGACCAAGATTACAAAAGTATGAGTTTATTTTTGATGATTTGTCTGCTTACAACTTTTACATACTGACATCCATTTTTTGGTTGGCACCCTGTTTAATGATTTTGACAATACTAAACAATTTCACAAGATGTAAAGCTCTTTATATGATGTGGCAAAGCATATTATTGAATGCTAGTACGTAACATTTTTGCATTAACAGTGCATCAAAATAAATTCTAAATAATGTAACATAGTGCAATTCCCAACTAATTATCTTTAAAGCTTACTGCTTCAGGGAGGTGTTGACATTGAGATGCCGCTTTGAATATAAAATCTATTGTTGTAGCAAGGGGTTCGTCATTTGAGTCTGTCAAAAGCTCAAATGACTGAAACAGAATGCGTTCCCACACTTCACTACCACACTCCAATTGACTAAGAGCCCCAAAAACCTGAAAAATATAATGTCATCAATAGGAGAAAAACAATGCAATCATAATTGATGTCGTGTTGACAGAAGTGGAAATGCAGCAAAAGTGTAACTAAATTAGGATTGCTCCCCGAATTAATGCATGTGATGAAACAATTCAAATGAGGTATTTTGGAAAAAAATACTAGTTTCTCACTGGTATTCGTAAAGCAGGTTCAGCATCTGTCTTTTGAAGACGCTCAAGAAGAGCATAGGCAGCAAGTGGGTGTTCTGACTGCTCAACCAATTTAGGTACCAGAGCAACTAGGTCAGCTTGCAAATGCTTAGGAGCTTTGTCCAATACAAGAGTAATTTTTTGAGCAGACTGAGGCCGACGTCTTGGTTCTGGACAGCCTTGAGGAACAGCCCCATCCAAAGCTCTTAGTGAGTTTACAATCAAACCTAAAAGCTCCTCAGACTGTTCTGGCCACTTGGTCTGAAGTTTCAAATTCACACAATCAAAGCTAGAGATATGTGTAAAAAATACACCTCTAATAGATATAAAAAAAATTGTACCTTTGACCGAAATGATGCATTTTCTGAAGCAGTGGCAGATGTCTCTGGTGGACAAATGGGATGTCCAGAAACAGGTTTTTCCTGAATACCATTCCCTTTTAAATCAGAGCTCTGCACGGCAGATGTATTACTGCTTTCTTCAACAACAGAATCCAGTCTCTCATTAACAGGAACTCGTGAAGACTCCATTGATCTACTTTCTCTTTCAGAATCAAGAGGACTAGCAGCGCCACTTCCATCTGGAGAAGGTTTCGAACATGCATCAACAGAATCAGCAACAGGACCTACTTCAGAAGGTTGGCAGCACTCAACCATTATATCCAAAAGTAAATCTATGATAGCTTGCTGCAAGACTTTAACTCCCATCAGCAAATTCATCAAACTTGGGGAAGATTCATCAGCTTTGGTGGCCTTCTTCCCATCACAACTACCAGACAGCTTCGTAGGTAGAAGCAGGCGCTTAACTTTTGCAGGATCATCAAGATAGACTCGAAGACCAGTCAGAAACCCTGCAATTGCACCAGCATCCATTAGAAGTTTCTCCCTTAAAGTAACTTGTGGCTGAGAAGGATTGTCTCCATATGTTAAATGGAATCCAGCTCTGGAAAGAAGATTTCTGAAAATATCTTCCTCATCTCCACTTATCCCTTCACTGTCTTCAGAGTCAATGAGCTCATCAGGGTCAGTTGTCAATGCATCCTGATCATCCTCTGATGCTAAAACCTGAATATTGAAGACAAAATTAGATTATGTGTCTGCAACCACATGATAAGAGCACTCAAAATTTAATATAACCAGTAAGTATTATAAAATCCATAACAAGATCCCCTGATTTTACATGTGAGAAGCTAAGATGTAAAGCGTATGATCGTTTTTATCTTTCATATAAGACATAATCATAATATATCAAATGGCTCAGGTATGGGATAGAAATCTGCTTACAAATTTTTATTGTACAATAAGAAGTTCAAGGGATGCAAAATTATGAACTGAAGCATTAATCAACTTCTGTAACTCGTGACTTATCAGCTTGTTCCATGCATCTTATCAGCTAATCACAAGCAAAAGTTCCAAGGAAGAGGCCATATTTCCTAACTGGCTTGTTCCGATCTTACATTAAAAATGAGTCAGATAAAAACCAGATATTATATGTTAAATTAGTGACATGTCAGACGCAGAAGAGCCAGTTCAAATCAATAACTATGAATACAACATTACATGCAGTCTTGTATCTAAAGTCAAGAATAGGTCTTCCTATAGATGGTAGGAGGAAAGTCTTAAAAAATGGGGCAAGAATATTTGGAATCTATCAAATGATATTTGTAAGAATAATGTAACAGAGACAAGAAATCCATAAGGACTTACCTCTAAATCGGAAAACTCAAACCAAGGACAGCAATCCAATATTTCACATACAAAAACAACAGTGTCACGTACAAGAAATCCTGCATCCGCTTCTAACATATCAGACACCTTCATGAATTGCAAAACAGAATTATTCCATGTCTTTGTGCAGATAGAAGATTCTTTCCACACCGTCTTGGCTGGGTTCTTTTGATTCACAACAGCCATCCTGTATCTGACCCAGAAATTTTTATCTGGATCACTACCAACAGCCTGGTCACTCTCTAAATAAATACATATTGTGTCAAACGACTCGTACACACCTGGGTCATGGAAAAGTAAATTTAATCAAAGAATAAAAACATGAAAGTTTACTACTACTACTACTACCACTACTACCAGTGAATAAAATGCTGAAGATAATGTTTGCAAGAACACGTACCAATTCGAAGTTCACATCCACCAGCTTGAAAGAATTTACTAAAGATTTTTCGTGTCTCCATTATTTCCTTGAAAGACAAGAAATTCTCAACTTTCCATGTAAATGAACTTCTTTTCCCAGAATTGTCCAGAGGAGAGCCATTGCTGCTTAACTCAGAATCGTGCTCAGTAAAATCCTGCATTATTGATGTCTCTTTCAATATAAGAACTTCAGCAGAGAATATGACAGTGTCCTGGACAAGAAAACCTGAATCTTGATCAAAGAGACTGGTGAGTGTCACAAATTCACGCCAACCCCAATCCTTTGCAGCTTTCGAGTAGCGGTTCTGAGATTCCTTGGTGACAGATTTATCCTCCATCTTCTGGTTCACAACTGATAAACGATGGCTAACAAAACAACTCCAGTCACTGGAAGTATTTCTTGAATCTGTAACTTCAAGAAACACTGAAAGGTGGCATGGTGGCTGAGACTGCCCTGATAGCATCAAAATTCATAAAAATTCATCAGACTCCATTTTTTTATTCAAACCTAAATATATTCTCTGTATTTAACTAAACTGAGTGACTATTATATTCACACATCCAGACCCAATATCTAGATTATCAATTAAACTCATGGTGATACCAGTAGATATATACAACTACAAGCATGAAATATCAAATACAATGAAAATTTCAAAAATAGAAAGGCTGATAAAATTGCAGCAAGAATGCCCCTTCGATACTACTCAAATAGGCAAAAATTGCACTAAAATGCATACAACAAGATCACGTCTAAGGGAGATTTGACTCACAAACAACACCGCAAATATTTAATAGCTAACTAATAAGCCTAAGAAAGTGGTGCACAGAAAAAGAAAATAGATTTGCAGAGCAAAAACATTGCACACCTCGAGGATAAACAATAAGTCGACAATCCCTGTTACCAATCTGAAACCTCCGGCTCTTAATGCACAGACCCGTGATTTTCCTCTTCTTAAGCAAATCCTTCAACCTAGTAAAATTCTCAATCCTCCAAGTGAACTTTCCAATGTGCCCATCAGACTTCCTAGCACCACTCCCACTTCTCCCGGCAATCACAGAACCATTCTTGGAGAAGCTGCTAAACTCCTTGATCACATGAAATGAGGTGCTAAAAACCGCGGTGTCATCCACCAAGAACCCCGAATCCACACCGATAAAATCCGACATCTTCATGTAATCATTCCATCCCAAGCTGGTATTGTCACCGCTCTTATTATCAGCCGCAAACCGGCCATAAGAATCCCTATGCATGTGATTGGAACCAGGCTTCTGGTTCAACACAGACATCCTAAACAAACACCAACAACTCCTATCAGATAACACCACGGTCTTATCAGTATCCTTGCTCTCCAAACACATAGACAAATACTCAACCCCATTCACAGAGCTCTGGTACACACTTATTCTCAAATTACACTCCCCCGCAGGGAACACCGGGCTCATTATCTTCTGTGTCTTTATCATCTCCTTAAACAGACTGAAATTATGCACTTTCCAAGTGAACTTACCACTCAACACATCAGACACGGGACCCGCAACAACGGAGGAACTTGACGAGGAGGACGACGAAGACGAGGACTGCAACTCATTGTTGTCCCGGGTGAAATTAACGGACTCATTGAGAATGAGAATATCAGCAGTGATCAAAACAGAATCCGTATTGAAGAGGTATCCCAATTTGGGGTCGAAAACAGTGGAAGAGGGCGTGAAATCGCACCAACCGTGCGATTTCTTCTTACTGGAGAATCGGTGCCATGAATCGCGGTGAATGGTTTTGGAATCATCAGCAACGTTCACGATTGCCAAGCGATAACTCGCGAAACAGTCCCATTTGGAGGAGGAGGTGCCGCGAGGGTCCATGATTTGGAGGTAGATGGAGATGTACCCTGGGAGCGCCTGTGAGTCACCCTTGGGGTATATTAGCAACCGACAATCGTAACCGCCTACCTCGAAGTATTTGCTCCACAGTGCCCTAGCCTTTATTCTCGGGAAATTGTGCACCGTCCATCGGCACACGGCGGAGTACTCGCCTCGCCGATCCACCGCCACCGTCTCCTGAGCGCCGCCGCCACCGTCCCGCGACCCCACCGCCAGGTCGTCCGCCGCAGCGGCAGAGGATGACGACGATGTCGCTGCCTCCGTGAAAGACGGCGTGGAAGATAGGGAAGGGACTGCCTCAGACGAAGCTTGCTTCATTGTTTCGTTTTCCTCTGTTTGTTTCTCTTCTTCTTATTCGTTTTAGTAGTTTTCTCAGGAGTATTGAAATCTTGGGACGCAAAGAGAGGAGGCAGAGAGAGATGTGGTGCAAGCGAGAGAATGAAAGCACACACAAACAGGTTTGGACAACTCGGGCGCAAGATAGTACCGTGCGCCTCCTTCTTTTTTCGCCTCATCCCTCCTGGCGTACCTTAGTAATCGTGCGCCTTTCGTTCATCATTCTGTTTTCACCGGACAGATTCCAATGCAGGCAAAACTAGGTTTCTTTCTTCAGGTGACCTTTTATAGCCGTTTGATTAGTACAACTGATGTGATTAGTGGCTCTCCGCTTTGGCCCATTGTGAGTGCAGGTGTTCCTTTCTTCATTTTGTTTTTTTTGGATAGGTTCTAATGCAAGTAAAACTAAGATTTTTCTTCATGCTGGCTCTCTTTAGCCGTGAGATTCGTATAGTCTATGTGATCAGTGGCTCTCCGCTTGAGCCAACTGTGAGTGCACGTGGTTCTGGGAGGCTCTGGATCCTCTGTTTCACAACAACCACGTCATTTTGGCGAGTCGGGTTTGGATACGTATACGAATAGGGTGGATCGCTTTGCATTGATTCCCATGATATTTCCTAGTTGGGATATGCATTTTTAAACCGTTTGATTTTCCTGGATCGATCATGGTTGAAATTAGGTTTGACTTTTTTTTTTTTCCTTCCAGGGCGAGTATGTGTGATGTCATGAGAATCATGCCATTGAGCAGATTGTTATTAGGGCAAAACCAAACTTTTGAAATGATTTTTATTAAAAAGAAAAAATAAATAAATAAATATAGGAACATGTATTTGTTTTTATTCATGTACCATCTCAATCTATCTCTCGATTATTTACTTATTATACTAATTTCCAATTTCAAGTTTTTGTTTTTGTGTCATTATTATCCATTAACATAATTAATAATTTAATTGCGCAAAGTTGATCACATTTGGTTAAATTATATTATGTTATAATTCAACTGTAGAGGCTAGTTTGTGCTTAAAAAAGTATTTTTTAAATAAGAATTATATTTAAGATGTGTTTAATAGATTTGGTAGGTATAAAGTTATATACTTATAATTTTGTTATTTTAATTAAATAAATATTTAAAATTAACCAACACTATCCTGGTTAAAAAATATATATTTCTTTTAATATGATATGTAACATTTTTGTTTTTTCTTTTTATGTTGAAACAGAAAGTTATTGTTGTCTTTATTCAATGAAGATTTCATATGTCTCAGTTAAACAGTGGTAAAAATCATTTTCACAGTCAAAAGAAAATACATATATCTTTATATGATATAAATTACAAATACAATTTAAAGAAGATAAATATTTGCTTATGAAAATCTTCATAAAAACAATTACTTAAAAAATTATGTGTTTTATGGTTAAAATAAATTTTTGTTATTAAGTTACTAAACAAGAACATTGGATATTATATTATATTATATTGAATAATATTAAACATTTCTTGAAGCTATAAGAGGGTTTTGATCTTAGAAGGTTTTGATATTAAAAATACAGACATGACTATTTCATAATAAAGTTACACTTTCTATAAGATAGATAAAAAAATAATAGTTGTAAGATAATGAATTTGGATGATTTTATTATCACTATTTCATTATTAGAACATGGTATAAGGATGTCATAATTGAAGAAAAATTTATTAATAATAAACTCGGGTGGGGGAGATGTTTGAGTCTTAATATGATTTCTTGTAATAAAAGTTTCTAATATTCTTATAGTCATGATTACATGGAAGTCCATCAAAATACAATTCATGTTACACATAGAAAGTTTATAAGAGACATGCAAATGATTGATACCATAGGCCATTACGAAGTATTGAATATGAAAGTCTTTAGTCTTCATCTTTTATGTGGATATTGTAGACATAAAACTAATGATTTTAATAAATATGCAAGAAATCAACCACAAACAAAAAAATAATAATAAAAATAAAGAAAACAAATATGAACACAAATAGTATGACTGATAATATAGTTATCCTAAAAGAAAGTCAACAAATGAGAGAAAATACTTACTCTAAGAAATATTGAAACACATGGAGATTGGTTTATGTTACAACACATAATTACAAATGAAAAGAACAAAAAACTTTTATATTAAGTCACCAAAGAAAAATTCTCCTTGATATTATGGTGCAACACATAATTATAAAGAAAAAGAACATGAAACTTTTATATTAAGTCAGGAAAGAAAAAATTCTCTTTCGTCCTTATGCCTTCACAAACACATTTATTAACAAATATATGAATATTTTGATAAAAATAATAATGTAAAGACTTAAAGAATGCAATCCCTAAAAAGTTTGGAAACATTACCACCCTTGCAATTTTTATGATAATAAATATTACTAACCATTTTCTATTTGGCATTATATCTTTTATATATTCAAGTATTCATATGTATAAGTACATACACACACATTAATAATTAATTAAGATTTTAATAAAACCTTATATAAGTAAACCAGATCGAACAGTCTAACACTTTTAATAAAAAAAATGTTACATTATGATTCATCTTATTTGTAATTGTAAAAATAACCATCAAAATATATATATATATATATATATATATATATATATATATATATATATATATATATATATATATATATGTATACCAGTAGTTAATTGTGATATTATTAATCTTATTTTTACTTCTAAAAATAATCATTAATGATAATCACATTACTCAATTTAATTAGTCATTTAAATATAATATCTAAAGGATAACTTTCTATGAATAATCTGACTATATTTGAATGAACATTTTTTGTGTGTTTATATTACACAAACTAATAAAGAAAACATATAAACATGATAATATATCTTGTACATGGTTTTCAATTTTACATTGTCAACAAGTACTTAGGGAAACTATATCAACTATATATTCTATAAGACGATGCATGCAGTGTCACATATCATAATGAAATGTTGGAAAAAATCGAGAGAAGAAACACCAGGGAGATCTCACAAGAATGAGAACTGAACCAAACTACACAAGGGAATGACGTCACCTTCAACTCAAAATCTTAAGGCATTGGGTTTGTGGGTTTTCTTTCTTATATGTTGCTCAACTTACTCATTTCTACTCGATGTCATACTTAGACTCAAAATTGAATACCTAACATAAAATTACAAAAAATAAATCAACGATTATTGTATAAAGGACTACATCTTAAAAGATTTTAAATACAAGAGAAGACCTACACAAACAACTACATTTTATACTTTCAACAAGCTTATAGTGTTTGTGTCTTAGTTTTTTTATGTAAGTTTGGAGAGGAAAATATTGTATTCACTATGTGAATTTCCATCATTGTAAGGAAGAATCTCTTGTGTATCCTCTTTGCAAGAGTCATTCCTAAGATTTTATCTTTTGTATTCAATGTCAAAATACTAAAGATATTTGAAGTTTGTAGTCTAAATGTGAAATTGAGAAGGGATAGTCAAGAGTGACTCAATGTTCTCATATGTTTGTTAAAAGTGACATTGAGTACTTGATTATAATATGTTTTGATGATTATAATATGTTTTGATTATAGTAAAAACATTTGCAAGTTTTCTAAAAGAAAATTGGATATAGCTCAAAAGCTAAAGTGAACAGGTGTAAACTTTTTGTGTCTTTTGTATTATATAAACAGTTTACTCTGAAAGAGTCTTTTGTCTTCATGACAAAAATTTTCTATTTAACATCTCTTTTAGAATTTTTATATTGGTTCAATTAAAAGTTTTAATAAAAAAATAAAAATTCAGATTAAAAACTTTTTAAATTTTGACATGTATAGTTTTATATTAGACTTCAAAATAAGGTGTGGAGATTATGAGAAAGTCAAGCTTGGTAAAGGAAAATGATCTTCTTGAAGAATCAAGAAACTCACCGAAGGTGGTTGATAGTGATATTGATCCTAAAATAAATTAATTTGTTATTTACTTATTCAAAAAAAAAAAACCTTTTTTATGGTTTATGAAAAATTTTCCAAGATATCCTAAAACATTAGAGGGGTTATCGTTCAAAATAAAATAATACATATGATTGAATTGCAATGAGATATAAGTTGAGTATACGAGTCTCACTTACAAATTTGAATGAGCTAATTTTTTTTTCAATAATATATATGATTGAATTGCAAGGAGATATAAGTTGAGTATACGAGTCTCACTTGCAAATTTGAAAGAGCTAATCTTTTCAATAATACATTACATTCTGAACCTTATTCTTTTAAATAAGTTGAAGGATATAATGACATTTTTTAATCATTGAGAAACACTAATAATAATTTTAATATTTTGTTAATTGACATCCATCCAGATGTTATTTCATTCAGAGTGATATTTTAATATTTTGTTAATTGACATCCATTCAGGTGTTATTTCATTATGAGTGAGCACATGACCTAGGCTTGACATACAATATATGACTGTCCTTTTATAACTAGTAGAAATGAATTATGAAGATATTTATCTTCTCTTAAATTTGATATTCTTTTTTTAGAAAATATTTAGTGACTTTAATTACATTTTTTTTTCTCAATTTGGTTGTACATTAGTTTGGTACTCTTATACCAATTTATATTCAAGGTTTTGTTTGATAGTCAAACAAAAACAAAGGTGGTTCTTTAATTTGACTAGAGGAAAAACTTTTTCAAATCTTATTGATAAATGTCGTATGCATGAGATTGAAATAGAAGGAAAATAAATTTACATGATTCACAACTAGAGATATTATGAAAAAAAAAGTTAGATATATGATTCTCACTAACCAGGAATGAAAACTTCTCTTCTAAAAGTACATTCCTTTAACCTTTGTAGGATTCATTCTTATAACAACTCAATTTTGAATAATAATAATAATATGGATATTGAAAAGACAAATAGGTTATGGTGTTTTCTCTTTGTTTAGACTTGACATGAGCAATATAAAAAGGTGGCTAACTTAGCAAGGAATTCAAACAAAAACAATATTACTTAAAAGATTAACGCAGTAAAGAGTAAATCTACATTTTATGATGGTAATATGTTAGGAAATATTTTTTTTAGGAATGTAGTAATAAGATTTAAACTACGTGTAACTTAGGAAAAAATAAATAACAAATTAGATACACAAATATAGAGAATTAGAGGGAGATTTGCAATTGAAATATTGAAAAATCATTAAACAAGATGAAATATTTGGTTACAAATTTCAAAAGAGAATTGGATTAATTATAGAGAAGGAAATACTTTAATTTTTAATTTTCAAATCATTATAGGCACATGAGAAATATGGTGAGAAGAAGTTAATATCAAGAGAGTGGAAACTAGAAAATATTTTCACCATTTATTATATAGATAACTAAAACTTCAATAGTCTTCTACAATTCTACCCATGTCTTTTAGTTGTATTGGAAGAGTTATCAAATTAATAAAGTCAACTCTTAAATTTATTGAACCTTATCATATTTATAAAATAATAGGTCAAGTGGCTTATAAGGTTGCTTTGCCTCCTCTTTTTACAAATTTTCATAATATTTTCCATGTATCTCAATTGAAAAAGTATACATTTGACTTTACCTTGCCTTGGAACTTATGAATTTCAAGTAAAAGAAGATTATCTTTTGAACTTAAATCAATAAGGGTTCCAGGTCATGGATAAGATAGTTTCATGGTAGATATATTAATATAGTTAAAGTGATAAGATTTGAAAATTTGTGACTATAGTTGAGAATTAGAGGAAAAGATAAATGAATCATATCCATACTCTTTTCCTCGTGAGTTGGAAGAGAATGTAAGAACCTACTTATATCAGGATATGATTGTAAAGTAAATGAAGAATGAAAAAGTTCTTTGAAAATTTTTATAAATAGGTTTAAAATAATTTCTTCTTCACTTCAACTCAAATTTAATCTCTCAAAGTAACTAAACTCTTTAAGTCTTCTCTCTAATATTTTGGATTGATTAATCATCATTTCTAGGAATAGACTACATCATTAATAAAGGCAATAATTAGTAGATCAAGATAGGTCAATCAAACTTTTAACCTAGGTAAGTTCTTGTTTCTTTTATAATTTATTCTATCTATTTTATTTTTTTATGAGCCATTAAGAATTTTATACCTCATATGTTGGAATCAATCAAACAAAATGAGGGTCATAACTTAAACAAGTTCAGAAGTTGGTTGTGTAAATTGAAGTCTAAAACTTTTATCATCTCACTTTGGAAGCTTATGGATATTTAAGGTGTTTTCTTTTTCTTGTAAGGTGAACTATTTTTAGTCAAGGGAAGTTGATTGGTTATATTTGTAAAATTATTTTGATTCAAATGTATTGGAAGTGCATAAAATCTTATGAATTTTTTAGACTTTGAAATACTTGAGCTATTGGTAAGTGAGTTATTTGGTTGATGTCATAATTTGACTTAGGTTGAGTTTGAGTTGTCATAATTACTAAGATTTAGTGCATATGCAATATTAAATGTAAAATAAGATATTTTTGGTGTTCAAATCATGTTGGATAGATTGAAATTGGTAGATATTAGTTATGCATCAATTGTAATTGTTATATTTTTTGTTTTTTGGAAATTTTCTCTTAAGCATTGAGTTGTCAGTGCAGTGTTATTTTAGTAATTACAACCATTGCACACACCAAGTATTGTTGCTCAAGTGTCAGCATGGTTTGATCATGCAACAATGCTTCTTAATCAAGCATCAATATGGTTGCTCAAGTGACAATTCTCTTCATTCAAGTTATTACTTGAGGTTTGGGGAGAAAAATGTCAACAATTTTTTTCATTTGAAACAAGTGGTCATTCAAGTAATAAAAAATAGTCATAGTTTTGGGAAGCGTACTGAAAGTTGATGGCATGTGCAACAAGTCATTTCGCTCAAGCATGTTGCTCAAGTGGTAATGGTGTGAAGGTTGAGTGAGGAAGAGTTGATGTTGATTGTGTCTTATCTAAAGTTGGTCACTTAAACAATGAGAGGGCATGAGTGATAGAGAGACTGAACCAATTATCTCCCATCTAGAGATATTATTTCTCAAACAACATTATTTATCTTAAGCAATGGTTTACAACTTGAATGATAAGTCTTCCCTGATTTTGTGAAGACAAATCACTTAAGCAAGGTAGTTTCTCTTAAGCAACACCTCCTTTGTTATTATGGTATGTTGTAATTGAGATGTATGTTTTGTATATACATAGATATATGCATGCATATATAGAATAGTTGTATTAAATACATATTTGTCACAACCGGGATCACGACGGGGCAATCAAAATTTAATTTTAAAAAATATTTAAATTGAGATTGGAGTCGCCACCATAGTTTATTATGGAAAACCATAAAAAAACCAAATAAAAATGAAATAGTCTGCAAACCAAAGTAAGGGTTCGAGAGTCGGTTACGTGTGGGGAAGGTATTAGCACCCCACAACGCCCGTCCTAAGACGGTACCATTAATCAAATGAATAAAAATAAGTGTGGTTTTAAAAATATCATTTTTTCCCAAATAATAACAATAATAATAAGACTAAAGACAAAACAA
>Ga0209489_100888_pt1 | contig 59722 bp, 22 predicted proteins | sample SiratrowhiteBW_FD_187527 | JGI IMG/M metagenome (GOLD analysis project Ga0209489, IMG submission 187527) | Root nodule microbial communities of legume samples collected from California, USA - Siratro white BW (SPAdes) (version 2) | ecosystem: Host-associated > Plants > Roots > Nodule | place... | reverse complement strand
TATAAAATATAATATATATATATATATATATATATATATATATATATATATATATATATAGTATTAAAATATGTAACTTAAATAAGTAATAAATTTTATGATGGTAAAATATATGACTAAATTTTAAAATATTTACTTTATAATAATTAAAAAAACAAGTGACACTTTACCTCTAGACGTAGTTTTGTCTGAACACGAAAATCTTATGTAATATAAAATAAAATTTGAAAATATTTGTTTCATTTGATTTTGATTAATGAAAGAATTTTTCTCACTTCTACCCACTATTTCAAAGCACAAACTGTTAATGAGAGTTTCATCAAAATTTGTATGGAAATAGTTGTGTCATGGAACAGGAAGCAAAACTGTATGTTTTAAAGCAATGTTCTATATTCTAACATACAAATGAAATGATATAATTTCAGAAAATTTAGATGATATTTAATATTTTCTATTAACAGCGGGAGACTAATTTCTCTTAAAATGTAGAGATCATTGAAATTATTTTTTTTAATTAAAACGCTCATCATTCACATTGGATGAAATCTAACCTTGCTATATAAATACCCTAAATTATATAAATACCTTAACATATTATGGTTCCCACAAAAAGCCAGACAGAAGGGATAAATACTATAGGGGGTGAGGGTTTTTTTTTGTTTATGTAGACATTTTTTTTACTCGGGCTAAGGCACCTCTAATATTTTATTTTATTACCAATTCTTTATTTGCTCATAAAACAAATAAAAAAATATAACAAAAAAACTAATTAACAAGGTTAAAACATTAGAATAGTGAATTTCTTTTATATATTTATAAAAATAAGTATAAAGATGAATAAATCGTACCTTCTTATGCAATTATCTAATTAGAGACGTTTTAATAACAGTATCAAAATTTTTAATTTTAATTAAAATAGTGTTTAAGTGAAAAAAAAAATGAAAATAGTGTTACCATTTCGGTACACACAAAGATATTATATCTGAATGATGCTCTAACTCAAACCAAAGAAAGAAATTTGTGGAAAATCAATAAATTCTATGTAAGTTAGATGAAGAAGACCAAAAGTTATTAAAATTACAGTACTTTAGCCTAAATTAATAAAGAAATAATTTTATTTCAAAAAAAATTTATGGGAGAATCAAAAAATTCCAAGAAGAAGCAGAAGACCAAAAGTATTAAAATTGTACAGGAAGGTGCTTTAACCCAAACTAAATATTAAAATGACATCATAATAGTGTTTTAACCCAAGCTGATAAAGAAATAACTTTTTGAAGAAGCAAGGGATTCCAATATGTAGAAGACCAAAAGTCATTAAAAATAAACCAAAATTGTACTTTAACATAAAATCAATAAACAAAGAACACTATGAAAAGCAACAAATTCCATTTTTAACACTAATGGCTATTGCAATAGTGACACTATTACACAATTTTCATTCTATATTTTTTCACTAAAATCATGTCATGCACCCATAATTTTAACTAAATTTTTTTAAATTTTAAAATCATTTTTCTTTAAAAAAAATTGTGTCATATAGATACAATTTACCTATTTTCGTAAATAAAAAATAACAAGAATAAATTACTTATCATTGATAGATAAGATAATAATAAAAAAGAAATCAAATTTAAGTGCATCACAACACACAAAATTCAAAAGAAATTAGCATCATTCTCACATGACATAATTTAGTCTTCAATCATACTTTATTTTAAACACAAAAACCAATTAGGATATCCTTCTATGGAGTCAACATATCGTGAAAAGTCCAAATTTGTAAAAACATTTTAGTTGAACCACTTACACAATCATAAAAGACATGAAGGAAGGAAAAAAAACTCCTTGATAATAATCAATTATGGGTCAATGAAATGTAAATATTTGAGTTGTTTCCATCAAACTAAGTTTTAAAGAACAATTTGACTAACATCATGATATCCACCCACCCATGTATTTTATTAAGGAGTGAAGAATCAAATTAGCACAAGGGCAAGTGTATTGTAGTTCAAAGGTGTTATAAGGATATAGTTGGTGTGGGGTAGAATTTTCTTATGCTTTGTTTGGATGGATAGATGGATTTAAGTGAATTTGAGGGAGTAGATTGAGTTGTTTGGATTAAGAGATAGATAGTGAGATTTGAATGGAAAATTTGTGAGTGATGTGATAAGTGTGATTAATATTTAAATTTTTTTAACTAATAAAATTTTCTAAAATTGTAAGATTACAAATTTATTCTTATAATTAAAAATAATTAAAATAAAAATTTATTAATATTCTTTTATAAATTATTTTTAAATATTTCTAAATTCAATTTTATTATTATTATTATTTATATTATTAATTTATTATGATTATATAAACATATTTATATTATTATTTATTATTTTATTATTATATTATGTTATATAACTATAATTAATCCATTATGATATAGAATTTATTATGTTAATGGAATAGATTATGTAATTGGTTATAATTATATATTATAATAAAATTTGATATAATAATATTATTAAAATAATAAATAATAATATAAATATATTTATATAATAATAATAATAATAATAATAATAATAAATTTATAATATATAGTATATGTTATATATATATATATATTAATTATACAAAAATAAATAAAGTAAAAAGAATGGTATATATATTATTTCATACATATGAGGTGACTTTCCTTTTAAATCTTCTCAGGTATGAGAAGTGATGGAATACGATCCAACCCAAATTGATAATATAGTTTAGATTTTTATTTGGTATATGTGTTTGGTCTTTTTGGTATTCTAATTTTTGTTGTTTGGATTTAAATTTTAGTAAACAAAAGAAGATCCACCTGTGGCCCACATGGAAGGTGAAATACATAGCTATTTTAAGAAATACAAAACATTTGACTAGGCAAGATGAAGCTGGGGTCTACTTCAATAAATAAAGTGAGAAGAGAGCTATGTTGGGCTGAGATGCACAGTGAAGATGATGATGTCATTTGGCTTTCCAATATGAAGTTGGAGTCCACTTCAACATACAAAGTGAGAATAGAGCTACGAGGTTGCACCATTCACCAATGACAAAAAGGAATGTGAGGACCACTCCAATCATCAAGTTTTCTTGGAAATAATCAAGCATGCAGTCTATGCATTAATTAGACTTCAAGAAACGTGAGCACTCTCCCTTGGAACAAGCAACGAAGATAAGTTCCCAATACATAAAAAAAGATGCACCCAACCATACAACATATTTCCAACGGTTAACTCAAGAGGGCTGCACGTAGAGTTCCTCCACTAAAGGTGGCGCAAACCATTGAGGATATGCCATATGACAACAACTGAATGGAGAGTAAGGAAGTTAAAGAAGCTAGGGTTATGTAGGTAGCTTACTTCGTACGCTACTTAAGGGAGAGCTTCTAGTGCAAGCTTCTCATTCTCTATAAATAGATGTGCAGGTTCCTTGTATTTCAAGCTTAATTGTATAATGAAATGCTGACCATTTTTCAGCTTATTTTTCAAGTTTCCATTTGAGTCTTTTTCTCCAAGAAGCCTTGAAACTTCCTTGAAGGTTGGCCCAACCTCTTCCAAGTTCACTTGCATCAACTAGTTCATCTCTTTGCTTGAAGCTTCTACCGTAACTTCTTCCATTGCTTCACTTTCCACAATTTCTTCCACTTGTTCCTTGCTTATGCTTTGAAGAGGATATCTTTCCATCAACATTGTTTGGTGCAAAGCTTCCTCAAGGCTCCACAATCACATGTAGAGTTTCAACGGGCAAGACACCATGGATTTCCCTTCTATCAAGAAGAATGTCTCTCTGCACTCTCCCTCATTTCCATCCCTTTTTTCTTTGCAAATTAATAGATTCAAACACATTTCATCCATCAAACCTATCTCTTTAAACAGAACATCACCTCAACCAAACGAAACATTATTATGGGAAAGCTATGAAACTAGCTTAATGTCAACAAATATAAGAAATGGATTAGTAGGAAAGCTAGTGAATAACAAAAGTACATGCATTATTATATAATATCATATTAACTCTATACCATAAATAATCCATTACAAACATCAACTGCCTACTTTACTAGTTAACAGACTATAAGCTTCACATTAGATATCTATTTAAATTTCAGTTAACAACCTAACAAACTTTTAGTGGGAATTTTATATTAGTTTCCCTATTAATCATTAAATTTTAAAAAGTAAAGTTTGTATTGCTCTTGAAAAACTTTTTAGGAAGCGCAAAATCAAAAGTTTTTTCCATTTGGGTGAGTTAACCTCTAGATGACACATCACCATTAAACTCATAAAAACCAAACTAATAAAGAAGTAAATTTTCTTTTAACAATTTGAGCAAAATTATAAATTCTTATGTAACTATGCTTATGTAACTTTTGAAGAATAGGAATGAAAATGAGTATTACTTCAATCCACACAATTATATTCAAGTTGTGAGATATTAGGTTTAGAAACAAAGAGATAGTAACTATTTTCTATTCCATTCATACCAAAGGCACGAAGAGACAAGATATATATACACAGAGAAACATGCATGTATTTATAATTGATATAACTATACAACCCATGCATGGTCAGCTAGAGCTATGTATTACATCTAACATTCCCCTGTAAACTTATGATTGAATTGACCACAACTATAAGTTTATCATGAATCCTATGAAAAGATGTTCACAAAACTGGCTTAGGTAATAAATCAGTAACTAGGTAGCGAGCAAGAAAATGGACCAAATGGACACATTTTTGTTGAATGTAGTCATGAACGAAATGAAGATCAATTTCAAAGAGTTTGGTTCTCGTGTGCATAATGGATTTGCAACTAACGTGACTACTACTAGGCTATCTGAATAAATCTTTGAAATAATTGTGGGAATGTGAAGTTCAGTAAGCAACGATGTTAGCCATATTATTTCATCAAGAAAAACAACAATACTCTATTATTTTACCTTAGGGTTGCTTCGTGACACAACTTTCTGTTTGTGGGAAGATCAAGATAGACCAAAACCCTAATTAGCATCACTAAAACCAAGAATAGAATAGTGTGGACTGCATCGAATTAGAAGACCATAGTCAAAGGTACCCGCTAGATATCTCAGAATGTTTAACTGTCCTCCAGTGATACTCCTAAGGATGGTGCATGAATTAACAAACCTTGTTGACAACTTACGAAAGTTCAAGTCTAGTAATTAGAACACACTGCAATGGACCTACAATAGAGTGATAGAAGGTGAGATCTTGAACAATTGTACAAACATCTTGAGTGAGACATAAAGAAGAAACCATAGAAGTAGGTTGAGGATTGGAGTTAAGCATGTTTGTGCAAAATAAAAGACCTTTAATATACCTTATTTGAGATAGATAAAGATTGTCATCTTTGGTTAAGGAAACCTATATACCAAGAAACTAGTGTGAAGATCATAGGTTTTTCAAGGTAAAGTAACTACTTATCATGGATATAAGAGAGTAAATTTCATGAGATAAAACAACTGTAACGATGATATCATCAATGTATACTAGAATGAAAAGAGCATAATTTAACAAAGAGAGATGAGTCACTCTTAGTTGAATGAAAACCCGAATTTTGCAAATATGACTAAGTTTCCAAAACCAAGACCTCAATGTCTATTTCATACCATAATTTGTCTTGTTAAGCTTGCACACAAGTTGAGAATAATGAGACATGAAGCTTGACAGTTGTTGCATATATACATTTTCTTCTAAATCTCCATTTAGAAACACATGGTTGACACCAATTTTATAAATTTTTCCATTGAGAAGAAACAACGTGTGTAAGAACCAAAAGAATAGTAATTGCTTTAACAAATGGACCTATGTTTAATCTAAACTTTTTGCTACAATCATGCCTTGTGTCGTTGAAAACTACCATCTGCATTGAACTTATTTTTAAAAATTCATTTACAGCCCACCATAGTTGCACCAAATGGAAGAGTAGTGAGAGTCCAAGTTTTAACAAGAGCGTCATACTCATCTTGCATAAATCGGAACTACATGAGAGATGATAAAGTTGCTTTAACAGTTGATGGTTCACAATGAATAGTTAAAGTAGTTGTTGTATAACTCTTGGATTTAGACATACCTGTCTTAGCTTTAGTAACCATAGGATATAAATTTGTGTGTTTGAAAAGCATTGGAATAATTGAAAGTTGGCTCAATTATTGAATTAAGATTATTTTTTGATGAACGTAAAGATACAAGAGAAATATGGGTGTGGATATCAGAATTAGTGAGAACAAAATGTGTCACATAATTACATAATTATAAGAAGTACAACCAATAACAGGTTGAAGAACAATTAATGGTAACATGTTGTCAAATTGTAAATTAGTGATAGAAGTATCATATTGAAAAACATTATTTGGAATAAAATAAGGACAAACATATTCATTAAAAATAACATGTCTCAGAATATTAGTTTTAATATTAGTTTTGTCAGTAGGAGATAGACAAATATATCCCTTGTTATGTAAACTATAACCAAGAAACAAACAACAAAAAGATCAAAAAATGTATGCTCGAAACTTAATAGGGAGAGAAGAAATAACAATAAAATTTAATCCCATATTAATTATATGACGATGTTTGCACTCAATGATACCATTTTGTTTGTAAGTATGTGGACATGTTAAATTATATTTAATTCCATTATCATTAATATAAAGTTTTAAAGATAGTAATTCTTTTGCATTATCTATTTGAATACTTTACAATTTGAAATCAGTTGATTTTCAAAGATTTAAAATGCATAAAAGTTGTCGTACATTGTGACCTTTTATCTCCAATGTATATTTAGAGTAAGCATTAAGAAAGGAAATATAGTTTTAGTACCATTGGAATCACAAATAGCGGAGGGCCCTCATATATTAATATACATTAGTTGTAGAGGATGAGTGTAAAAGTTAAAGATGATGAAAAATGCAACTAATGTGATTTATTGATAATACATGAATTATAAAACTACTTTTGTTTTCTACATTCTACATTACATTGTTTTAAATATGTTGAGCAACCTTATATGAACAATGGCCAAGTCTAAAGTGTCATAAGTATAAAGAATGTTTTGTAAAAATGAAATATGTATTATGAGCAAAGAAACCAGGAAAGTGATAAAGTAGAAAAAACATATAATCCATCTTTAATTTTTCCTTGAAGCAATATTTGGTCCTAATGTTTAACATAACAAAAAATTCAAAATAAATATTCTTATATTGAACAAACTTAGAGACGTTGATAAGATTTTTAGTGATTTTAAGAACATGCAACAAATTATTCAAAACAATTTCAATGTTAGTATGAGGCCATAGTTAGCAAATCCAATATGTTTAATACGCATCCCTGAATCATTACCTATCTTGGCCATATCATTGCCATGATATGCATACTAGGAAGAAAAAAACAATTGAATCGTTTGTTATATGATGTGAAGCCCCACTATTACGATACCAAAATGGGTCTTCGAAAGTGAAATTCGTACCAAGAATATAGGAGTCATAGTCCTCATTTGTTGTAGAGAAAAGTTGAGAAACATTAACACGAATTTGTGATGAAAATTTTCCTGATCATACCTGTGCCAACAATGAAGAACAATATGATCCTGTTTTCACAAATTTGACATTGTAATGTAGTTGTTTGCTATGATGATGAAGAAGGTGAATTCAAATAATTTTGATTGTTATTCTTTGAATTAGAAAAACGAGGAAAGCGTTTAGAGTTATTAGAACAAAAGTTAATACGACCTTAATGAGTTGAAGAAGAATTATAATGAGTTTTATTATTGCGTTGATTTATAGAAATCTAAGGATTAGAAATAGTATTAGCTTGAAGAATATGCTACTTTGAAAGCTTATGTTTATCAAATTGTTCATTCTTTTTGCGCAAGCAACGAGGCTTCAATTTCACCAACAATATAAGGGTCAAAACATGAAGTAAAAAATATAATAAAATGATCATAGTCTTCTAAAAATCCATCAAGAATTGCATCAATATGGGAACACTCACAACAACAAACATATCTATTTTTTTTAATATTAAAAAGGTATGCAGTAATACAATGATCTTTCATGGGTTTTCTAAATTGTGACATTAATTTATTGATTTTGGCCTTGGTTTGAGAAGCAAATTAGATGTATAGGCGTGTTCAAATCTAAAACAAAGAATCAAGACTCATCATCTTGGTTAGAATGGGTTTGGTCATGGAAGCTAGAGTCATGCGATAATGAGTTTGTCTTGTTATTCATAATGAAGAAACTCAACGTTTACAAGATTGACCTAAGCATCATCAGTGTTCTAGATTTTGATAGTATGTGAGTATCGTCTAAAAATCTTAAAACCTTGAGACCACAAAGCGTAACAAAAACTTATTTCTATATAGAAAAGTTATCATTATTGAGTTAAGGCTAATGGACATAGTGAAAATGAGAGGAATAAAAAAAGAAAATAATAAAGAAAACTCAACTTTCAAGACAACAAAGGAAGAAGAAGCCATGAGAGAGAAAAAAATCAACTCATGATACAATGTGATATACTAGAATTACAAACAAAGAAATAAAAACTATTTTGTATTCCATTGATACCAAAGTCACACGATGGAAACTATATATACACAAAAAAAACATGGAGTTATGAATGATATAACCATGCACCTCATAAAACTACGTAATACATCTACCAAAAGACACGCGACACCATAAAATTTGTTCACACCCAACAAAAATTATAATTAAACCACAAAGCACAACATAAACCGTGATCCCCTCATTTGAAAGAAATTTCTGTATGAATATACCAGTCTTCCGAAATATCAATATGTAGTGGTCACAAGATGTCCACTAGATGGAATGAGTGTCATAAATAGGACTATGCTAGCACACATCACAGATGCCATTATCATAATTGATTGGGTCCCCTCTAGTGCACTAGTTCATGATGACAACAAGCCTCACGACTCCAAATTTTGACACATTACAAGATCATCATAAACTCCAAACACACAAACCTTATCTTCACCTCTAAAACCATTGTCCTAGGATTTCCATAGGGCCTGAACTCGTAACTAACTTGGTGATTCTCTGCAAAAATTGTTGAAAACTCAACCACACTAATAATGGACATTTATTTGGTTAATATTTAATGAGGCGAATAAAAACTATTTAACACTCCAAAGAATAGTACCTTGAAATCAATAAGATCAGTGGTTTTCTTAAAGAAAGCAAAAGTGTTCATCACAGTAGTGGTAATTCCATTGGTCACAATATCTTTCTACCCAATCTTTCAGCTGCATTGCCCAAATGCAAAACTAATTAGCTTCGTAAACAATGTAGCCAAGAATCAACAATAATAACATCCGACAAAATTAAAACTAATCTAATCTAATTTTAAACATTACAAATTAACCATAAAACTTATAATTTAAATCCTAAATCAAACGTCACATAAACTAATAAAAATACCAAATCTATAATATGTCCTTGTTAGGGAGACGGTGCTTGTTATTAAGAACGAAAATAGAAAAACTATAAAATAAGTGTTAAATTGGATGATAAACAAACACTATAGTAACCTCTTGAAATACCTAACTGGTTATGAATTAAAGCTTAAACGCCATTGGATGCAGAAAGCAAGATCTTACAGTGTTAACAAGAAAAAACTTTGTTTATCAAAATATCCTATCATATAGTGTTTACAAGATAAAAAATGATTAATAAGAAAATTAAAATTACAGAGAGCTAACAAAAAACTGATGCAGTGTCATCCCATTAGGGATGCTAAAAAAATTGAAATGAACTGATACACATAAAAATTTTAAAAACTAGAAAAAAAATACATTTTAGTTAAACTGAATTAAAAATAATAATTTAAATAAATTAAACTGAACTATTTTTCTTAATATAATTAACATCGTTTTACATTTTTGAACTAAACCATTTTTTGTTTTACTTAACTAAATTTTATATTTTTAACAAAAATGCATTTTTCTTTACAAATTGAACTTTTCCTTTAATAGAAACGTATTCTGTTTAAACATAATTTTAATTGAAAACATAATGTAATTAAAAGTTTATCTTTTATGTGTGTATTGGCCGGCTTAACATTACCCACTCAATTAAAGTTAATGTAATTAAAATTTAAAACAAATTTCAAACTCATCTCAAAATTAGAAGTATTCTCCATTGCAAAATTCATCTCAATTTCAACTAAAAATGAATTTAGTTAAGGCATTTTTAAGGTGCATCTCTTCCTTTTCTTAAGAAATTGAAAAAAATTTGTCATACACCCAAAGTCATTAAAGCAATACTCAGATTTAATATACCAACAAGATTTTCTTCCACTCCTCCTTATTAGTCTAAAAAGTTCACACTCACTAACTCACACAATTTTATACACTGTGGAACATTAAGCCTTTCTTTGAACCCACTACCTGTTCACACATGGAAATTTGAGAATTTGCAACCTATTTATTACTGTATATATTTTCTATCAATTAGCTAAACAATAATCTTTCTTTGGGCGGACTAGAACCTAATAATAAACTTCTTTTAGGTCGTTTACATATGCATATATAAAAAAAAATTGCATGAGTAGCGGATATTACAATAGAAATAGAAATAAAGGCTTGGATCAGTGGATCCTATTCAACATGATAAAGACAAAAAAATATTACATATGTTTTCAAGGCAATGAACCAGCTGCATTATTATGTATATCATAATTACTAAAATTGCAACATACAGGAACCAAGGCTACAACACAACAAAACAAATTATATAAGCAAATTATATAAGCCTAATCATCAAACATAATTATGAATTATGTGTGTTTATTCTTTAATTCCGAACCCCTATAAGGTCAACATAATATGATCAAACTTTATTCACCACAATAATTTAACATGAATGAGGCTCTGATACCAATTGATAGAATAAATCACATAACTGTATCCAGGGATGACAATTAATTACTTGATATGGTTATGATCTCAACCAAAATCCTAAGAGACCACAAAGTCTTTTATTCTGATTTTGAAATATTGGGACCAACTCTTAACCTTCTCTTTTCCTTTAACTTCTCAACAAGGAGTTTCCATTAAACCAACAATCTAAAAGTTTGGTGGGTGTCATTAAAATTATCTTAATTTTTCATTAAAAATGTCTTAATTTTGAACCCGTAGGATATATATATATATATATATATATATATATATATATATATATATATATATATATATATATATATATATACCACAATTAAAGGAAATATAATTTCCTAACAGAAGAAATAAACTATAGTTTAGTTAGTTTTTAACAAAATCTTTTATAATTTAATTAATTCTGGTTTAAATTTTTTAACGCCATTATTTCATTATAATTCATTTAAATCATGGTTGTCCATCTCTTGTGTTTACAGTCTCATTTTTATTTTAAACTAATAGGAAAGACACATTTAGTGTTTTTATAAATTTTCAAGAAAAAAAATTAATGATAATAGGTATATAAAAAATTAGGGAGTGATTATATATTGTGTTATTCAAATATGCAAGTACGTGGTATGCTTTTCTGTTCAGATATATGTATAACTAATTTTAATATTTGGATAATTTCTTTTCATTTTTCTAATTTAAAAATTTAGTTAAAAACAAAATAGAAATATAAAATATGTCGAATAAAAAAATTCGTTGTTATAGATGAAGATTTTCTTTTACAAGCACTCTATGTTAAATGATTAATATTGTACTTTTGTAAAGTAGTGATAAGGAGATACATTCACTTGCATTATATTTAATTTTAATAATTCAAGAAGGAATGATGTAGGAGATCTTTTTAAAGAAAAAAATTTAAAAAAAAATAATTTTGGGGTTCCATTCACTTTAGTCATCATTTGAGATGAAATGTTCAAAATATATATAATTTATTATATAGTGAACCTAATAAAGGGTTTATATAAGATAGATGACATTTTAAAATACTTATTATACATACCTTAGACTTATATAAATACAACAATTTAGAGAATGAAATCTAAAATAAAAGCTTATGGTTTTCGATGTGCTCATGCATTTATATTGTATATGTTCATGTACATAGTACAATAATCGCAATTCACAACACAATAAAAAAAACAAGGATAAGTTAGTGAAAAAAAAATTTATAACATACTCAATACATGCAAAAAGAACAAATCATATTAGTCATTCATAAGAATTCCTTTAAAGATTGACATACAAAGTTTCAATACCAAGTGCATCATTCATATAAACCACACACGGATCTATTTTCAATCAATATCCTTTTCATTTCATTTCAATCATACTAACTACATGTAGATCTATTTACAATATCGATATCTTGATTTTCTTTCAGTCTGCAGTTTCATTTCAATAATATGAATTGCAGATGGATCTATCATTTTTTGAAAGACTCATATTAAGTTGACTACTACTAGAGACTAACATTTAATCCACTCATCATTTTCAAGCATCCAATACTGAGTGACTATTAGTGGTTCCGGTGTGCATGAACTCCCTCATCAACTTTTCACACACTTTATATGTTAATCTATATATGACTTAGATTATGAGTGAAACTACAAGATCTTTATTAAAACATATATGTCAATACTTAATACAAAATCTAACAACAACTCATTCATTATCCTAAATTTATGACATCACTTTCAAATACATTTCATTATTCACATTAATACTTACCATTCAATTCACAAACACATCAACTAATATTAAAAAGGGTTTAAAATCTTAATCACTTAGCCCTCACTAATAAAAGACCTTTCACATAGTTCTCTAAACATAATAACATTAGTAAACATAGGTTCTAAGTGATAAATATTCAATACTTTGAAAATTTGTTAAATCATTTTATTGCTTTAAAACTACTAAATATTGACAAAGTTAGTAATGAGTTCCAATATGAAGTTAATCCTCTTGCATAATGCACAACCCACATGTCAGTTACAAAACACACCAAAAAAGCTAGATTTATAGTCCAATTACATTCATAAGACACCTTGGGATGAACATAAGACATTTATTTCAAAACATTCTTATCAATAATCATACATTTTAACATTTTCACACCATAAAAAATCTACAATTTCATCAAAATAGTTTTCTTGTAAAAGAAATTGAAACTTGGGATCACGTCTCTTTTGTATCTAGATCTTCTAACCTAGAATAGTATTAAAATAGTTAAGACCTGAAAAATTCAATCTCAAGGAATTCCAAAGTCAAGTAGTGATGTAACTCCAAAATCCAGGTATCTAAAGCAAGTTATTCAAATATAACCAAAATTTAATATATGATAAAATAAGTTAAGAGGATCCCTCTTCTCAAATAATCCATCAAATATTAATTATCAAAATCTAAGGAAAACAAAGAATAAATGATCTTTAGAGTAAATAAGAACTTACTCTTTTTGAAAATTTGATCAAATAAAAATGCTCTTTAGTTCTTCAAAGCCATGAAATGTGATTAGATTTTGAAATAAATGAAGTATGAAAGAACAAAATTGAAAAGAAAGAAAAGAGTTTTAGAGAGGAAATAAAGAAAAAAGAAAAAAAAGAAAAAGAAAGTGAGAGGGAAATGGGAGCAGAAGTTATAATGTAAATGATTAAATAATTTTCTATAGTATATATCTTCCAAAAATAATAATAAATATTTTTTAAACAGTAAAAAATAATTATAAATTGATATATGAACATTTTAATATGATTTATTTATTACCTATTTCACTATTTCTCTTTTTTAAATAACATATATTTCTCATTCAATTTCTTTTGACATTTTTATTTTTTGTTATCTGTATTTTTAATAATTATAAGTTTGTGACTATATTAATTTTGTTTATTATCTCATGTTAATACAACGTCAAGGAACTTTGTGCACAAATGTTTTTCATATAAAAGTTTCGTAAATGTGAAATTTTGGTTTCTATAAAGTTCTAATTGTGGATTTGGTTTTTTAATTTTTTGAAATTAAATAATTTTGGTTTATCATTAATATATGGTTCAATTGTCAACAAAAAATAAGAATATATTTGTCAAAATAACAAGTGTTAATTGACATTAATAGCACTTTTATCCATAGAACATTCTTGTTAGCAACTATATAACAAGTTAATAATGAACTAAAATTGTTTTTGTTTTAGAAGACTAAAGGACCTAATCAACAATTAAAAATTAATAAGAACCAAAATTGTATATTCATAAAACTATAAAAAAATCAAAAGTGAATTTAACATTCTTATAATTACTTTGAACTTTTAATTTCCCCTCCATTAATACCCTATAAACTTTATCTCATGATGATGAATATTTTTCAAAACAATTTCTTAATACTTTTTGTTATTATTGTATATTTCATTTACTTTTACTTTACTCGTTAAAATGATTTAATCAAGTGGACCATCTTGATGCACGGTAGGTTCGAGTTAAATCATGTGGAAAAATGATTTAAAATTTTATAATGGTAAAAAAAAAAAACTAAATTTGACCTAACTGCGTTCCAACTCATCTGGATTGAATCTATAATATAGTCTCATCTATCTAAAGAAATATAATTATAAGATAATGGTAACTTAAAATTTTAATTATTTAATTTATTATGTATCATGTAAAGATTTAGAAAAGTGAAAATCTAGAGAGAAAATAATGTTAATATTGGAGTTGATGAATATTAATGAGTGAGTTGATATAATATTTTTTTAAGTTCTTTAACTTATTATATATTATAAAAAATCTTTCATTTTTAATTATGAAATTTTATATTTTTTTAATATTTTAAAAATCATAGAAGTAATTTTTTATTTTAAAAATTATTATTATTACTTTAGATAACTCAGTAACTCATAATAAACTTGACCGGATTAATATTTTAAAATTAAATATTAAGTAACTTAACCTCGTCAATCCATTTTTAAGATGCATAGTTATAATAATAAGTTAGATATGTTTTTTTTTGTCTTTATAGATAATAAAACGATATTAAGTAAAATCATATTTCACTTATGAAAATGTGTTATGTGTGGAACCTGCTTTCATAAATGAATGACCAAACTCTATAAGAAAACAAAAATGCAATTAGATATCAAAATGAGCAATTGAATGACATCTGTTACTTGTAGCTCTTGTGACCAACACCATATGTGTATCTATTCATTTAGCAACATTTTTAACAACCTATACATATATAGTCATCATGAGAGTAGGTCACCAAAAAATGGTACTAGATAACAAATTTTCAAGTCAAAATTGTTGGCCAAATACAATTGTTTAGAGTGATATTATCAAGTTTTATGTTTTTAAGACTACAAAAGTAGTCTTAACCTTTATGGCCGTATAGTCTATCCTTTCTTACTGTTAGATCACACCTTTGATGTGATAGTTGAAATAAAAATAGATTGATTAAAATTCTGATATAGGTACGTTTCTCATCTTGTCTTTTTTCCCTTTTTTACGTGACAGTTATATATTTCATTTGTTTATATCAATTTATAAGGAGTATTTTTTTAGTGAACTGAATAAACGAATGTTTTGATTTTATAGGTTCAATTTTAGAAAAATTACTGAAAGCTTATCACGAAATTGGTGTATCTTGAGAATTGAAGGTTTTAATTATAAATACTTCTCAAACACTAAAGTATTTCTATTTAAGAGAAGTTAATTTACAAATTATGAATTATCTTTTCTTCAAATGTATAAGAAATTTGTTAGGTATTGATGGAAAACGAAAAACAAAATGATTGATGTTAAAGATTTCCCAGCAAGTATACTGGGTTTACATGTAATATAATGAGTAAGAGAGTATCGTATCCTCAGGAAACAGAAATTGTAGATTAACTCAATATCAATTGTATTATGAACAAAGATTTAACAACAATGATTTGTTTTAGTAACTGAATATAAAAAGTAACTTGAAACGCAATTAGTAATAAAGAGGAAAAATTAATAATAATAACAACCTTGGGATTGAATAATAATATTCTCCATTCTCATATACTCTGAACTGAATTCAATATTGTCTTTTCCAATTATCAATCTGCGTAAATAAAAGCCTTTTCAACCTGATTTCTCTAGCATTGAATTTCATAAACTAAATTTTCTAACTTCTATGTCTAGTTATTAAAATAATTTAATTAGCATTAAGATCAGTTGTTATATGCAGTCATTACGCTATAATTCATTCATGAACTTATAAATGTAATGCATTAACGTTTGGTTTTAATTCCAAGAAGTGCTTTTCAGTCACAAAGAGAAATTTAAAGTATGACAATTTAATATAAAACGTTAAACAAAGATAAATTGAATAAAACAATATCAAATAAATATCAAGAGTACATTTGAAGTGGAGAAATTACATTCAATCCCAAGAGGAAGAAAATTAGCTACTCATGGTAGCCATGAAAATACAAAAGAAAAGGAAAAGAAAGATCTTGATCACAACGGCTAGGAGAGCGTTTCCACAAATGAGAGATGATAGGTGATGGATGATCCTTTTCGTTACCCTATCCCTCCTTTTATAATGTTCGCCATTTGAGTTGGTTACTTTGAGCTGTTATCTCATGATTTGCACTCTAAGTCCTGCCCTTGAAATTAGTAACAACTTTAAGTGGATTTTAGCCCAGGCTATCTCCCTCACTCCAGCGAAAAGTCACTTACGCCCCTTTTCCTTTAATTCTGCACCCATTCTCTTTCTTCTTTTAGTTTGAACTAATTTTTCATAAAATCCGCTCTTTGCCACATAAAACTAATTAAAAAACGAAATATCTAACAAACCTCAAATTAAAACCAAATTAGTCAAATAAAATCTTAAACTAAAACAAAATTAAAACAAAAATCAACCAAATCTTCCTAAATCTAACCTATAATTAACAGCTATCAATTGAGAATGACGTGGAAAAGGTTTGGATGTAAAACTTAGTTATCATAAATTAATTTTCAACCTAAGCAAAGTTTTAGTGTATAATATCACGAAATTTTAGTGAGAATTTTTTTGAGTTTTACTAATAAAAAATATAAAAATGTGGGTATGTTTTGAGTATAAAATCAAGTTTTCTTTGTTTTTTAACTTTCTCAACTTTGGTAGTTTATGTGTCTGAAAGAGTCATGAAATTTTGACTTGAAGTTTTCTTAGCCCTTTTTTATGTCAGACAATCACAAATTGACCCAAAAATTGATGCTCGAAAGTTTTGGATGCAAAACTAAGTCGTTTTGGGTTGATTTGCAAGTTTGGCAAATTTTCATGCCAAAAGTTATGAGATTTTGATCGAGACATTTTTGAGCCGTATTAATGAGAAACAACAACAAAATGATCGAAAATAATATGAGAAAAGGTTTGGGTGCAAAACATAATCATTCTGGGTAGCTTTCCAACTTCAACAAGTTTTTGTGGCAGAAGTCATGAATTTTTTATCAAAAATTTTTGAGTCATACTAATGGAAAACGATAAGAAATGGACTGATAAGAATATGAGTATGTTTCAGGTGCAAAATCAAGTCATCTTAGCTTGGTTTTCAACTTTGTTAACTTTGGTGGTTTCCGTGTCTCAAAGAGTCATGAAATTTTGACCTTATGTTTTTTACGTCCTCTTTTATGTCAAACAAACACAAATCGACCAAAAAAGTGATGTTCAAAAGTTTTGGGGGCAAAACCAAGTAATTTAGGATTGGTTTGCAAGTTTGGTGAGTTTTCATGCAAAAAGTCATGAAATTTTTACCAAAACAATTTTGAGTCATACTGATCGGAACAACAAAAAAATCACCAAAAATGATGTGGGGAAGGTTTGGATGCAAAACCTAGTCATCTTGGGTTGATTTCGAACTTTGACATGTTTTCGTGCCAAAAATCACGAGATTTTGACCAGAACTTTTTTAGTCATGCAAATGGGAAACAATAAGAAATGAGTTGAAAAGAATGTGAGCATGTTTCCAATGCAAAACCAGGCCATCTTTGGTTTGGTTTCCGTGCCTAAAAGAGTCATGAAATTTTGACATGAATTTTTGTTGGTTTGCTTTTATGTCAAACAACCACAAATCGACTCAATACAAGATGTTCAAAAGTTTTAGGGGCAAAACCAAGTCAATTTGGGTTGGTTTGCAAGTTTGGCGAGTTTTCATGCCAAAAGTCCTGAAAATTTGACTGGAACATTTTTGAGTCGTACTGCTGGAAAAAAATAACAAAATAACTGAAAATTATGTGAGGAAGGTTTGGGTGCAAAACCTAATCATCTTAGGTTGATTTCAACTTCGGCTGGTTTTCGTCTTAGAAGTCATGAAATATTGACCGAAACTTTTTTGAGTCGTACTGATGGAAAACAATAAGAAATGGACCGAAAAGGATGTGGGTATGTTTCGGGTGCAAAACTAAGTCGTCTTGGGTTGGTTTTCAATTTTGCTAGCTTTAGTGGTTTTCTTCTTGAAAGAGTCATGAAATTTTGACCTGAAGTTTTCTTGGCCCTCTTTTATGTCAAACAACCACAAATAAACTCAAAAAAGAATGTTTAGAAGTTTTGGAGACAAAACCAAGTCATTTTGGATTGATTTGCAAGTTTTGGCAAGTTTTCATGCCAAATGACATGAAATTTTGACCCGAACATTTTTTAGCCGTGTTAATTGAAAATGATAAGAAATTGACTGAAAAAAATATAGGTATGTTTTAGGTGCAAAACCAAGTCATCTTAGCTTGGTTTTCAACTTTGTCAACTTTGGTGGTTTTTATGCTTCAAAGAATAATGAAATTTTGACCTGAAGTTTTCTTAGCTTTCTTTTATGTCAAACAACCACAAATCGACCCCAAAAAAGGATGTTCGGATGTTTTGGGGGGCAAAACCAAGTTATTTGGGTTGATTTGCAAGTGTGGTGAGTTTTCATGCCAAAAGTTATAAAAATTTAACTAGAACATTTTTTAGTCGTATTAATGGAAAATAACAAAAAAATACCAAAAAATGATGTGGGGAATGTTTGGATGCAAAACCTAGTCATCTTGGGTTGCTTTCCAACTTCGATAGGTTTTCATGCCAAATCATAAAAAATTAATCGAAACTTTTTTTAGTGGTATTGATACGAAATGATATGAACCAGACTTAATTGTGAATATTGATTGATATTTATATAAATTTAAAATATTGAATTATTAATGATGATATTTTTTTTTGCTTTTTTAATTTATTTTGAGTGTTGAGTCGTGATAATTAACTTGAATTTGGTGTAATTTAAGTTGGAGTGAAAAAATTAGTTGTACGTGATGTTTAAAGCTTGCTACATGAGTTATGCTTTCCTATTTTTTTATTATGTATTTCATATGTGTATTTTGTTGTTCGTTGATTATTTAAGCATTGAGTTCATCATTCAAATTATGTTTAAGGAGAGATAATCATTGTAAAGACCTACTTTCTCTCAAACTCAGTTGATGATTACGCAAGTGACAATCTTAAGTTATAATTTGAAATTTGGCTAGAGAAATGACAAACTAATTTTCTCTCTTTTTAAGACTTTTATCGTTCAGGCGAAGTGGTTAGTTAATAGTTAAAAATCAATAACTTGAAGTGGATTCTATATTTTTGTAGTTTGATTCAAGTGCAAGAAGCCACAATAATATACTATTTGATCCATGAAAGTTAGTATTGATTTTCATTACAAGAGTTTGACCGTCAAATAATCTTTTACACATTCAAATGACGAAGAAACGTAACTAATTCCCTTTTTCCTAAAAGACAAAGTTAGTCAATCATTTAATATGTCTTTACTTGTTCAATCAATAATATGTGTAATTTAAAATGTAAATATATTTTATAATTACATAATTATATATATATATATATATATATATATATATATATATATATATATATATATTAATTATGTGTTAAACGATATTATTATGATGAATATGAAACAATTGAATATATAATTTTTAATTATGAATGAATTAAATAGAGATATGTGAATGAAGGAAATCAAATATCATAATTTTATTAATAATTTAAATCATATAAATTAATATATTACATTAGTAAAACATTGAAAAAAAAAACTTATTACACGGTGCAAAACTATTTAGACACAAAGAACTAAATTGAAATTACCTAAAATGCTTTTTATTAATTATTAACATTTGATGTGATGTATTTTATATGAAATATCATGCTTTTAAAAGTTGTAAAATTATACAAATTATTCCAATGTTCTATACTATTAAAAAATTATAGTTTTATATGTTTTTTTTTATTTGCTATAATCTTACTTAATAGATTGCAAATCATGATAACATTTTTACAAATATTATTTAAAATTCATTTTGTGTTGAAAGACTTAATTATATTTTAATAGTAGATATTTTAAAAATAACACACACACACACACACATATATATATATATATATATATATATATATATATATATATATATATATATATATATATATATATATTACATATAAGAACTAAATTTTGTTTCAATTACTTATTTAATGATAGAAGATGGGTTCCTAACAATCCATTCAAACCAACCACTTGTTATTTATTATATTAGATGTTATAGCATTTAGTTTAAAAGACGTGATAATAATCACATTTATGAATTGAATAATATAGTTACCAATCAATCATCCTAAGATTGAATTAATAGTATTATATATCAATTATCGTTGATAAAAAAAATATTCAATTATCATAAGTATTGAATTTACTTACCTCTTTGTTTAGATAGAGAGTGCCAACTGTTAGGTAACACATTTCTTTGGGCACAATTTTTATAAGATGATTATGATAGCCCTTCGCATCGCGACACGTCACGCTAAGTACATTATATAACTTCTCATTTTCATTTGCTACGAAGGCCCCATATATATGCAGCCAATAAACACTCGTTTTTTGGGGGAAGCCTGCAGCATTTAAACTAAATTGCAAGGGGGGTTATTTTTAATTTTTCGCTAATTTTTTACATTAACTAGGTCCACCAATTTTTAGGATTAAATTTTATGTACAACTATTAAATTAGTAGTTCTTATTCAATATATGATTTAAAACTCAAAATATGAATTTCTGAAATAATACACACATATATATAAAGGGATCATCCGATCATCCTCTAATTTCTATCTTTCTCTCTTTTCTCTCTCTAAACCTCTTGTAAACCATTGCTTCCTTGTATAATTTTCTAGAGTTCAGACAGCTTCAAAATAAAAGAATCGTGTTTGAACGTATTGAAAGGATCTTAACATCTTTGTAAGTTTTCAGTCACACTTTTACAGTTTTCTCTAAAATGCTTTACTTATCCGCCTTCCGACTGGACTCTGGTATCGGATGATCCCTTCCTCTGGTCCTGCCCTCTATTTATACAAAGTTGCAAGTTGGCGGATTTCAAATTCTCGCTCAACTGCGGATTTTAAAAATTTAAACTATTACAATAATGGCGGACTTCAAAATGCTTCTTCGCAGAATTCCACCGATTTTGATGGGTCATGACAAACATCTCTGCTGAGCTGTCTTGTCTTTTATATATATATATATATATATATATATATACACACAAAAGTGATTCATTTCTTAAAAGAAGAACAAAATGTTTATTCTAAAAATAAGCAGATTAAACAAACAGATATAAAATAGAATTTGTTTAATTTATTTAAAAAATTACTTATTTAAAAAGAAAAAGCAAATAGTAAGTTATCGTAAACAGGAAAATTTTTTTTTACAATCCTTTAAAAGAAAATTACTTGAGAACCGTGATATAACAATCTATACTTATATAATAAAGATTAGAAATTTTAAATATAAGTATGTTTCAAAAATTTGAATGACTAAAAGAATGGAGAGTGAGATTAGAGATTCAAAGCATGGAGTTAGAGATTGGGGCAAAAGGGAAAGAGATTGAGAGAAACCTGAAGTGGGAGAATTCGTGGATCGTAGGCAGCGGAGTTTGAACAATGGTTGGTGGCGGTGGTGTCACCATGGAGGTGTAGGATTGTTTCTTTTACCAAAGTCAAGTTGTGGTGAGATGAAGTATGTTAATGTAAGAGGATAACGAAGACTTAAAGTGTGTAATAAATGTTATCTTTTTTAGAAGAAATATATTTCTTCTTTACATAGTAAATTTTTTTAATGATATAATTAAGTTTTTTGTTTGCATTTGCAAGAGTGAAAAGTAATCGTATTTTTATTATATTTTTTTAATTGTTTGTATATAAAATATAAAAACAAGACATTTATAATTATTTTGAAAACTACTATAAACTAATTAACTGTATTTGATGACATGATATGTGAGACTTTTAATATTTAAAAATCTCTCACCATTTTTAACATGTTAAATACATATCAATGATCAAAAAACAACTCAAACATTATATACATAAATAATGTATCTTGTGATTTTAAACCATTAAATTATAAAAGGTTCATTATATCATATCATAATTACATGGTAGAAAGTCGTGAACCAGAATTTTATTTAATATGTAGCATAAACAATTTAGGCATATAACTTACATAAAAAAACTTGTTTTAAAACATTTGACACATTCAACATGGCTTTTGTGTCTCGTATCTTTCATGAATGTTTTTGGAATCAAGCCCTTTTACTCTATGAAGCGATATTTGCACCACTTGGAGACGTGAAAAGAAAACAAAAAAAAATATATAAACCAATAGAATATATGATGGACGCATCCAATAAATTAGACTCAATTAAAGCCTTTTTATACCAAGCCATAAAAATGATAAACTGTAATCTACAACTAATAATTTATAAATGAGATTTTGTAAACAATGGCCTTATTTTATTCTTTTAGCTTAATGTTTCATGCGTATGCATAAACAAAAAATAAGTGAAGATTTTAGGACGTGTATTTTTTCATCTAACATACTTAGTGTGTTGAAGAACTTATCTAATTGTTTTTGTTTTGCTACTATTGAAGAGAAGTTATAGCTTTGGATTTGAGAAACTAGGAGTAATGCCAAGCAAGAAAGGATGACAGAGGAAAGTGTAGTAAAATGATTTTTCTTGTTACTTCTAATTTACTTAGCTTAATACTTTGTTTGGTTGAGGGAGTAGATTGTAAATGTAGAGTATTGAAACAGAACCTCTTACATGATAGGAAAGCAAACTAACAATTAAGCTACATCTCTATTATGATTTAGCTTTAAACATTCACAGTTATAAATATTTTATAATCTAAACTTTATATATAATTGATTATGGCAAGTGAATAATATTATCTTTGTCAAAATAAACATATAATCGATTTTAGAGTTTACGGTAATTAATTATGTTACTTTCTTTGCATCGAGGATGTGCACCTCAACCATCACTAACGACGAAGTTCTATCAAAGCACAACAAGCTAGCACCAATATCAGCTGCCACCAATATCCAATTTTTGTCAAAGGAGCTAAACGATTCTTGCGGATGCATATAGTCTATACGTTGCACGGTCGAGGCCATTATAGTATCACATACAAGGTTAAAAACATTTTTACATTCATATTAGAGTAGCTTTCACATTTTTTCCTCGCACTATAGTGGATATCCTTCTCCTCTTTCTCAATCTTTCCTAGCTTTCGAATGAATGTCATTCACTTTAACTAAACATGAAGACGTCACCTTCTTATAGTCGTGAATAGTCAACTCTCTCCAAGAAATACAATACAAATGTTATTAATTAAAAATTAGAAAGTAGAAATTGCAATTTCCTTCCAATAGCAATTTCCTAACTTTTATTTCTCGAATTTATTTTAGTCTATGATTTTCAAGACAAAAAAATGAAAGAAAAAAAAAAACTTTGGTTTGAGACTATGTGTATCCATCAATCAATGAAGAACATAGATATTGCCAATTCATGACCTTTACACATGTCATACATGTATGTAGTCAATATGTATGCATGTACAGCGTTATGTAGCTCTATCTGCTATTATGTCCACAATTTAAAAAAGAACACTAGTGTCACTAATAGTGGGCTAATGAGTTTGGAAGCCCACTCTATAAGAGATACTAAGAGAGGTATCCTGTAGATAAGAAATCTCATACCCACTCAGAATTGGTGATTTGATGCTTATAAATTCTGAACGAAGTCAGGAAAGGAAGCTCAAAGCATCCCTTTTCTCCTGTTCAGCCTACTAAATCTCATGAGGTAAAACACAATAAGTTCTACTCAAGTCCTCTTGAGATCCATAAATAAGTCAATTGTTTTATTATCTTCTAGTTTTTCAGTTTAATTAGTATCAATAAGTATTACCAATATTATCCATCAAAATCAAATTTTAATATTTATATTTTACATTATTCATCACAAAAAAAATTAAACAACATGAATCTTTGAAAAACAAACCAATAGGAAAAAATACATTAGTTTTGTTAGAAGTATACTTTGTTCAAGGATTTCCAGCTTAAAGTATTTGAGGAGACCATATACCACTACAAACTCCAACTCAGAGCATCTCACCCAACCACGGCTAAAACGAAGAGAAACCAAACCAAATCCAAACCCACACTGCACTGTTCCGCTCTTGACAACGATGAACGGGAAACCAAACAAAACCCACGCCATACTTCTCCGCTACACAAAAGAGAAACCAAACCCACACTGCAAGAAACCAAACCAATATGCAAGACAACCACCCAACAAGAAAAAGTTGGAAACTGCAGCGGGAAGAGAAAATAAGTCCCAAAAGAAACCACATCCGCCAAAAATTTGCATGATTTTCAAAAAATTCCAACAAGTCAAGTGGAAACCACAAATGATTAAAATAATAATATTATTGATCACATTAGCAATTGTCATCTGGAAATATCAAATCTTCAGTTGTGAAAATATCGGACTCTGGTAAATAAAGGACAAGACATGTTAAACAAACCAACCACAAGTTCATATAGTTTTGGACAGATCCTTCCTCATTCCTCATAGGGTTATGTTTTAATATATCTATATAAATATATAATTATTTTTTTAAAATATGCTATTAAGACAACTCCTGTGCATAATATTTTACTTTTTATTTAAAATTAATTTTGTATTTTTACTACTTGCATGTTATATATATTTACTCTGCTGAAAATCTGGACAGATATTGGAATGTTGAAATACATTCTTATTGGAATTCTGAGTAAATGTATTTATACGAGGTTTGAAATTTTTGTTTTGTTTTTATATAAAGATTGAAATACTCTTAAAGTTCTTATTAATTAAATTCTTTTTTATTTAAAAAAAAATATAAACTTATATTAATAACTTATTACAGAGAAAATTTTATTTCACTATAAAAAACTGCATAATTACTTGAATTCTTATTCACGTAGGTATGAAACAAAAGATACTAAAGTTTCTAATTTGAATGATATTCAAAGAAAAAATAAACACAAAATTTTCATTAAAAATAATATATGTTTTACTAAATAATAAAACTTTTAATAACTTTTAAATGTTATATTTTTATTATTAATATTATCCTCTATTATATATATAAATGATTGTAATTGTAATGTATAATTTTTTTAAACATTTTAAAATGCAAGATGATATATCAACATCAACATGAATGCATTTTTTTTATCATATTTTTTTTTTTACTTTACATATTTTGTTAAATTGATTTATGATGATTTTCACTATAAGAAAAAGTCACACTTAGCATCGGCTTTTAAATAATGTTAATAACCAAAAGTTGATGTAAATTAGTACATAATATCAAATTTGCGTGACGTGGGATTTAAACGTATAAATGTTAATTCATTAATATTAGTTTTTGAAGACAGTATAGCGTAAACTTATACTAACTCTATATGGCGTCAGTTTAACTCATGTTATATATACGATATGTAGTTGTGCTATTACAATTTTCAAAACTAGGTATTATGTCATGCAAGAACAATATATATTGGTTTTTTCTTCTATAAAAAAACGATAGAATCTAAGGAAGTGTTGGATCTGCAACAACAGTTTCTCCACCACCATGACTATGCCACTGTCATTGAAAATTAAGAAGATAAAATCACAAGTAAACACAACTCGGAATCAAAAACATTCCTACATCATCTATAACAATAGAATTAGCTCTAGAAACCGGAGGCAAAAGTCTTCAACAACAAAACAAAAAATTCTGGTAAGAGCAATCGAAACACGTTAGTGAATTTTTTCTTGAAATTTGCTTTTGTCATCTAATAGTGGTTATAATATATATATACCCAAAGCAAAAAAAAAAACTCAAATTGGAGTATCGATGTCTAAATCGAAGTTCTATCTTTGATTTATCTTCTATTTTAACTTGGAAAGCACGTGAATTGTAAAATTAAAATAAATATTAAAAATAAATTCTACTAATACCGACTTAGTTCACACTAATTTAAATAAATGTTAAAATATATTTCATTAGTGTTAATTTAGCCTTGCTAAATTAAATAAATATTAAAAATAAATTCCATTAGCATTAACTAATTTAACCCTAACTTAAAAAAATATTAAAAAATATATTAATATCGATTAAATTGATATTAATTTAAATAAATATAAATATTAAAATTAAGATTAGAGTCAAGTAGACAATATTATTAATTTTTTTATTCTAGTTTTAATTAGTCGAGTTTAACAAAAATTTTAATAGCTTTATGTTTTTTAACTCAATAAAAAAATTAAATTATTTCTGTAAGTCAAATAATAGTATCTTATTTTAGATTTTTTTTTATTTGGAAGTTAGCTTATTTACTAACTAATTGCTTTCTTATAGAACTCAAATAAGATTTTATTGACTTTGAAAAACAACCCAACCTTTATCATAGTAACATTAGGTCTGATGATCCCTCCTCCAAACTCAAGAATTAATAGCCCAAATATTACACAATTAATTAAGTCTGGTATCCATATAAAAGTATAGCCTCGATTATTTTGTCAACATATTCTAAAGATATGCAGTAACTATAATATTGTCATGACAAGGCTCTCTAAAATATTGATGCATGCTTTTGTGGCTACGAGTGAGAAGTTAGGGAATAATGTGGCGTTATCAGTGGTTCTAATCAGCATGGCATGATATATATGTATTGAAGTGAAATTATTTAACAGAGATTAACCATTGATAAGTTCAGAAAATACTCCATAGGTAAAGTTATATTCTTTTATTCGAAACTCCTGTAAAATATGGGAAACAACTATATGGCCAGCGTTGAAAGACTAACTAAATGAAATCTGGGAATATAACTTTGTTCACCTTCTAGATATTTTTAGGTCACATTAATTGTTTAGCCATTTTCAAAGATGGTGTCTAAAAGGGAGATTACCAGAATATATTTTTCCTTTGCATCTAAATTCTTCTATCTTTTCTATACACTTGTTATTCCCATTTCATCAAGCATGCACCTAGATACCATTCCTGTCTGAAAGGTTGTAACATCACTTGGTTTAGTTGAGTTCAGAAAATGCTATATATATAAATATCTACATCTACACATGAAAAAAAGAATTGATACTCTTTTCCTTGCCATTAGTTTTCCCTATATATCTTAGTCTCCGATATAGCTTCACCTTGATTACAAAATATTATCATTTTAAAGACATGTAAAATGGCTCAGAGGAATATATTCCATCGCTGGTTTCTTCCATAGTTGTTCTTCTTTTCTTCCTTTTATCTACCATGGCTTCCTTGCTAGACAAAGCTTTCGGCTTTGAAATCTCTTCGTTTATATATCGCCTTTTTGTCTATCATCATCACGATCATCATCATCACAACAAACCCGTTCACAGAAACTTCAACATGCCAAAGAAGGGTCGACCACTTTCCTTACAGGTTCGCTTTCACCATTAATTATTTTTGTTTTTTTCCCAAAAATCTTATTGAAAGTGGAATAGCACCATGTTTCAATCTTTCTCCATCGATCTTGTTCTTTATTTCAACACATGATCATAGGATGTTGTGTATTAAATAAATATTGGAATAATGAAACTGAGAACTCTAATTTTTTTTGTTTCTGGGTGTTCAATATTTAATCAGAATTAGGTTTTCATGATTATTTGGAAACTGGGAAAATTTATGTAAGGTCTTGGATTCGAATTTACTGCAAAAGTTAATCTTTCATCGGTACAAGAGAAAGCGAAGTCATAAAACATCTCCTTTTGATGAAAAAAATTGAAGGTGAAGAAAAAAAGAGAGTAAGAATATAATTTATCGTACGACGGGTTAAATGATCTAGTCAGACAGAAGCAGAAGAGTAAAAAAAGTGACTTTTCAGATCAGTATATAAGAATATATGAAAACAACCATCAGAGTTTGGTTCTTATTCCAGATTTTTTTTTTCCTTTTCCTGGTCAACATTATTTGATTTACTTGCCTTTAAATGGTAATTACTTAACAAGATATAGTGATTCAAATTCATTATAAGCCATTTACTTGAATTTTAGAGAGGTTTTTTGGTTTCGAAAGAATCAGAATAGGAAGTATGAGCAATATAGTTAGGAAAAAAGTGAGATGCAAACTGAAATGACATGTGAGATACTTATTCCTTGCAGACCGTTGAGCTGAAAGTAAGGATGTGCTGCACTGGCTGTGAGAGAGTTGTCAAAAACGCCATTTACAAGCTCAAAGGTATGTCTGATTTTGAAAGTTGTTCAAAATTTTAGAATATGTATTTTGAACAAAAATAAAAGAAATATACGTTTTTTTAATCAATTAAATAGCTTGTAAGAATGAATATATAGAATTTTTCATAATAAGCTATCAATTCTAAATTGAATTTTTTGTGGTAATATAAATGAAAAACAAAAACTATACTATGCCTTTTTCCCTTGGCAATCTCCTACTACCTCAAACATATCTATACGTCAATCAAATGGGCTAAGGAAAAATGATAGGAACATTGGACAGGACAAAAACATCTTTTTGGAATCCAGTTCAAATTCTCTACATATTCTTATTCTCTTTATTTATATATATATATATATATATATATATATATATATATATATATATATATAGATATATAGATATAGATATATATGACAAAGAGAGAGAGAGAGAGGAGAATCTTGTATTTGTTCTATTTAATTGAAATAATAATCTATACATAAATCGTTTAACAAAAATGGTTTATATAAATTATACTATGATTTTTTTTTGTTGGAATGGCATAAAAATTTGTAAAATTTAAACTTTTTTATTTTCTAATATATATATATATATATATATATATTACTACTATTAAGGTAATTAATGCTAAAGTGAATAAACATGTGAATTAATAATAATAATTTCTGATTAAATTATAACATTGAAAGTCATAATACTGTTAGTGTATACGCTTATTTACTAAAAAATGATCTAGTATTATATATTTTGATGAATTAGTTAAAATAAAAATGAATAAACTATGTTTTTATATTATTTTGGAATTTTTATTTTAATTCTGTCTTCTCTATAAACCCTAAAGTCATAATTCACTACACTACACGCACCATTTTCTCATATGTTGTGAAGAAAATAAAGCGTGTCATGTGAGTGATGGAAGATAAGGTAAGAATAAAGAAAAGTTATAAGAATGAAAAGGTTGTTGAAATTTACAGGGATTGATTCGGTGGAGGTTGACTTGGAGATGGAAAGGGTGACTGTTGGAGGGTATGTGGATCGGAACAAGGTGCTGAAGGCAGTGAGGAGGGCAGGGAAGAGAGCAGAGTTCTGGCCGTACCCTAATCCACCACTCTACTTCACCACTGCTGATCATTACTTCAAAGACACCACCCATGAGTTCAAAGAAAGCTACAACTACTACCGACATGGCTACAACCTCCCAGACAAACATGGCACCGTTCATGTCTCTCACCGAGGAGACGACAACGTTAGCAACATGTTCAACGATGACAATGTCAATGCTTGCTCTGTCATGTAATTAATTACCTTATTATACGCGTGCATGTGTGCTACTACCTTCTACCAAAACTTTCATCCCACTTCATATGTAAATTTGCAGTGACTGATATGTATATAATGTAATATAATATACGTATATATAAGCATGAAACTTAGTTCGTGCTTTTGTGAATAATGTAGGTTGAAATAAAGAAGGAAGTTCAACATTTCCTGTAACATTTGTTTAAAACAACCAATCATATGCAAAAGCAATATTATATCTAGCAACTGGTCTGTATGAACCTTTAAAACAAAAATTAATAAATTTTGTATAGAAAACTTAAAGAAAAAAAAATCAAGTTCATAGTATTGTTCTCAATAAAGTTCATTTACATAATATTGTTAGAATTAATTATTACATTTATAAGATTAATTATTATATTTATAGTATTGTTTGATTTGAAGTTTCAGGCTTTGTCAAGTTTAAAAAGATTAAAAAATATATATTTAAATTGTCATTACTTTCAATTTTTAAGTTATATGGGATTATTAAACGAGAAAGTTAAAGAAATGAAGTTTTATATTTTCAAATCACTTTTTTTTTTTTCAGAAACATGTCAATTGATGTAAGAACTTTGAACTCCGTTACTGTATTTTTCTTAAAAAGACCTTGTGATAAAGACCAAATATTTTTACCAAATTATTAATGTAAATTAATTTAATTTTATAAACACAGAAGAAGAAAAAAACAAAACACGCACATACATATATACAACATTGTAGTTACAAATTTTAAATAAAAGTTAAATTTATCGATATAATATTATATTGTAATTTCATATCTTGTCATCATTATTTATCTCAAATTTTATTAAAATTCAATAAGCTACATAATTCACATCTTAATACATTTGGAAAATATAAATTAAATTAATTTTAATAAATAAAAAATTATTAAATAATTTTAAATTAATATAAAATGTGTGTATATAAAACCTAATTTTTAAAGTTTTTTAAAAATATATATGATCTAATAGAAAGATACAGAATAATATAGTAAAAAATAATATATATAATTATAGTTTATCTGTTAATTTTATTAACAGATATTACTTAAATAAAATTGAAGATCTATAAAAAAATCTTATTTATATATCATCATTGTTCATAAATGTTATTTTAATAATTAAATTGATAAATAAAATCTACGTTTACTAATGCACATAATAATTTATAACATTAATTGCTAATTAAAATAAAAAAAAATATTTTGATTGTTAAACTTAAATGAATTTCTAAAATTGTTACTATTAAAAGATAATTTTACTTTTATAAGTACGCATAAATTTATGAATTATTTTAAATTTAAAATCGTATTTATAAATTTATTATGTTTGATTTTTGTTTTTCTTAAAAGTTATTTTAAAGCAACAAGGTTTTAAAATATAAAAGGTATTAATATAATAATCAATGTTCTTTTATAGCATCATAAATTTAAAATATTAAAATTTTAAAAAATTAAAATAAATATTAGATGTAATTTTTTATTGAAGACTTATTACTTGCAAAAAAAAAAAAAACATAATAATATACTATTGTTATTTCAAGTAGGTTGAGGAATGAATCGAGTTGAATTATACAATTTCAGTTTATTTATTTATTTAAATAGTTTAACTTAAATTCAACTTAGTTTATTTATAATTAATCTATTATCGAGTCAAGTTTTGATAACAGTTAATTAAAGTGCGTGCATAGTCTCTCGAGACACATATATGAATAAGGCGTGTCAAGGACATTGTCTAACAATGTGATAGGTAGGAATCAACAAAGTCTTATTACTCTTCAATCTTAAATAATCTTAAGGGACTCTTCATTTGTTTTATTTTCCTTTTATTGTGTTTTAATTTGTTATATTTTTAAATATTGTAAAAGAAATGAGAATAAAAGTTCTTCTTAACAATAATACGAAACAGACTACTGCTGGCATCTCACAGCTGTCTTAGAGTAACGAACGACTCTTAAGCTCTTAAGAGAAATTTCATTACAACAAAATATTAAATAGATTTTAATAATAGTATGGTCCAAAATTAGATATTATTAGTTAACTCAATCACGATAAAGAAACATTTTTTTTAAATAGTTAAACAATTATAGATACTTTTTAAATTTAATTTTATATTATATAAATGTATATGCTAGTTAACTCAAACTCAAAGATAAAGTTAGTTTAATTAAACTTTAAATTTATGCTCTTTTTTTTTTAATAAATATAAGTATTTATATTACTATCAGTGTGTTTTTTTACGTTAAACCAGTGCTAATTATTTTTAATTCTTTTAACAAGTAAAAATATTTGTATTAATTTTATACTAGTGTTAGTTTAACTTATGTTAAGTAAAATGAATATTAAAAATAAATGTTAGTAGCAATTTAATTGATATTAATTTTTTTAATATCTATATTTAATTAAGTTAGTGTCAATTAATTTAACATTAATTCTATTTATTTTATTATTTATTTGTTATTAAGATAATGCTAATATAATATATTTTTAATATTTATTTAAATCCAAATGTACGAAACAAAAATTAAAATTCATGATCCAATTTAGGACTTTGGTGACCACATGACTAGAAGAAGGCTTAGGAAGATTCAAAAGTTTTGCAGATCTATCTGTTAAAAGCCCAATTATTGAAGAGCAACAATATGGAGGAGGCTAGAATGATTACATATCTAATGGGCTTAGAGAACTAAGAGAATGACTAATAATAATTTTATTTGTTTATTTATTTATTTTCAAATGAGACAAACTCATAACCCAAATTTATATTTAAACATTTTGAGAATTGAGAATGACTCAGGAGACAGTTTGCAAACGGGTGAGAGTGAATATCCTAGGTTATTGGTTGAACCAACTCTTAGACTTATCAAGGGTTTTCCATTCCCTTGTGACGTCTCTACGGTTTATCTTCTTTCGTAGAAGTGACACTACTTATCCCTATGACCCATTTTACCTAAAACCCTTATTTCTAATAAATTCAATTTCCTACCTTAAACCAATTTGTTCTTCAATCCCAACCGATGAATTCTCTCATTTGGTTTTAGAGCTCAGTTCTAGGACAAGGATTGAGATGACTTGGAGAGATTGGTAACATCTTTTCTTTAATTTTACTGTTAATATCATTGTAAGCTAGTGGTTGAATCATTATAAAACTCAAGCCTATTAAAAAAAATGAAAAAGAAAAATTATTGTGGATGAATGGTTAATGTCATTACACCTAAACTCAAGTACTTATGAAGTGATATATTAACTGCAATTGTGGAGGGTTGTTACTATACTTGTTTGGTTATTAAAATTGTCGTCAAAGTGTTTCTGTTTAGCCCATCATTTTGCTTGTTGTCCTTATAAGTTTTTTTTTGTGTTAGAATTACTCTTATTGGGTGGATTATTCTTGAGAAGGTCTTGTTGATTTGGTTAAGAACTCAAGGAGAACACAAGAGTGGAAAAGGCAAAAGAGTTATATTATAAAAAAGCCTAAACTAAGTGCATACACTTGAGTGCTAAGTTTAAACACGCGTGAAAGAAGCAGTGATGATATATTACTTGTTACCTCTAATAATCATTTTTTTTTTAATTTATGTCAGGTGCAGGTGCTACTCCTTCCTCTTCAAAACCACCATTTCAACACCACAAATGCAAGCTTTACCTCAATATTTGGAGAGACTAATGAGACAACAAGACGATGAGCTCCACAAGAGGTTGAACCATATGCCAAATAGAGACAATCATGAAGACAATAGGAAGAGAAGAAGAGATAGTGATAGTGAACTGCATCAAAATAGAATGGAGGGACTAAAGCTTAAAATCCCACCATTTAAGGGAAAAGGAGACTCAGAAGAATACTTAGCGTGGGAGCTCAAAATTGAGCATTTGTTTTCTAGTTACAATCACATTAAAGAGCAAAAAGTTAGGATGACAACAATTGAATCTTCTGATTATGAACTCATTTGGTGGAACAAGTATCAAAAGAAGAGGTGGAGAGATGAAGAACCAATGGTAGACACTTGGGGTTAGATAAGAAGTATTATGAGAAAAAAATATGTTCTAGCTAGTTATAATAGAGGTTTACAACTTAAACTTCAAAAATTGACTCAAGGCAATAGGAGTGTTGAAGAGTATTTTCAAGGACATGGAGGTTACCATGATTAGAGCTAAAATTGAACAAGACAATGAGGTAAATATGACTCGATATTTTAGTGGTTTGAATAGTGATATAAGAGATATTGTAGAGTTGCAAGAATATGTTAAGATGAAGGCTTTACTGCATAAGGTCACTTAGGTTGAACAACAACTCAAGAGGAAAAGTATCACAAAAAGGAACTCTTCCAACTTTAACCCAAGTTGGAAAGACAAGTCCATAAAGGAGGGATCCTCATCCTCCAAACTTACTGAGGTGGTTCCACATGGAAAAACTCCAAAGAGTTTCAATAAGAAACCCACTAAAACCAAGGATGTAAAGTGCTTTAGGTGCTTGGGAAGGGGGCATTATGCTTCTAAATGTCCTACTAAGAGAATTGTCATCCTTAAGGATAATGAAGAATATATTAGTGAATCTTCTACTAGTGAAGAAGATGAGGAGAGGTGGAAGCAATGGAATGTGATTTATTGATGTTTAGGAGGTTGTTGGAAAGTCAACTACAAGCTTTATAGACCAATCCCAAAGAGAGAACACTTTTCATACTAGATGTTATATCAATGGGGAATTGTGTTCTTTGATTGTTGATAGTGGAAGTTGTACCAATGTAGCTAACTCTAGATTGATGTCTATCAACACCCAATTCCGTCCGGGTAAATAAAATTTCTTTCAAAATAAAAATATTTCCAATTAATAATAATCATTTAGTTAAGTTTATTTTTTATTGTCTTCTTTTATTTAAAAAATAAATAAAAAAATTATTACTATTTCTTTTTATTTTCTAAAAGAACTGTTTTTATTCTTCCTTTTGTTTTCTTAAAAAAAATATGATGAAATTATAGCATAGACTATTAACCTTTGTATTAGTTTTGGTATTACTGTAGTGTTAATATTTAAAAAAAAAAAGAATTGATTAAAAAAATAAATAAACAATAAAATTTCTAGCTAACCTCCATTCACATTCCTCCAATGTTGGCACTGCTCCGCTACCTGCTACAGGCCAAAAATTCTGCTTGGTTTCTGTACCCCAGCTCTCTGCTCCACTACTTTAGCACGTTTTTGCTTTGCTCCCTACACTGTCCACTTTGCCTTCTGCACTTTCTACAAAACTTGCTTTCGAAATTTCACTACATCAGTAACAAAAAAAAACACCCAAAAAAGGTGTTGCAACAATTCCTCTGCACCTCACCTCCATACATGACGTCGGAACACCCTCCCCCACATGTGTCACAATGAAGCAAAGGGTGAAAATGGAACTGCACCGGGTTGACGTGGCTTTCTTTGCCTTTCTCCTCACTTCAACGAGGAACCTCTATATATCTACTCTCTCAAATCCGTCTCACCATTTCTTCGCAAATCAGTAGATGCAAACAGACGTGACACTCACTTTTCTTTCATCATGAATAGTAAATTAGTTGAACCAAACAGACGCTAACGGAACTTATTTCCATAACCAGAAGAAGACAGAAGGGTACCTTGGCTGCCAAATCCAAATTAAAAATTCACGCTCCACACACTTCTCTCTCTAAACACTAATCTTCAATTCACTTCAATTTTTCTCCTCAAAACCTCCATTTACCAAGCCTCACATGGCTTCCTGCAATCAAAGCAATAAAAAGGTGGGCCCCGAAGAAGCTTCTCTGGACAAGCTTCGCAGGAGCATCAGAGTTGAGAAGACGGAGCGACAGGGGGGTGCCTATGCTGTTGGGAAGGCTAGGACACCGTTTTCCATTGTCACCAATCGCTCTGATGTTAACACGACAAGCGATGTCACCGAGGCGGTTGATTTCACGAAAAAAGAGGTGGAGACTTTGCTGAATGAAAAGAAGAAGGGGAACACCTAAGATAAGAAGAAAAAGATGGAGCAGATGACAGATCTTATTAAGCGCCTTAAGGCCTGTGTTCACTAGTATAAAAGGATAGAAGAAGGATATGTTCAAGAAAAGGAAAATCTCCAGTCTGAGCTAAGAGGTTTTTAAGAAGAAGTGCAATGATACTGAGACTGAGATGAAGACTAGTCTCTAAAAGACCAAGGATGGAAGTTCACAATGTAGGCATCAATACTGGAAATATATAATGAGACCATCAGGGATTTGTTATCATCAAATCGGTCAAGTGATCATGCACGAACGGAAAATAGTGCTTCCAGCAAGCAGTACACTATCAAACATGATGCAAATGGAAACACACATGTTTCTGACCTCACCATAAAGGATGTTTGTAGCACATATGAGATTTCCTCCCTCCTACAACAGGCTGCACATAGCAGGTCAGTGGGAAGAACACAAATGAATAAATAGTCATCCAGAAGCCACTTTGTCTTTACACTGCGTATAAGTGGGAAAAATGAGAACACTGAACAAAAAGTCCAAGGTGTCTTAAACCTGATTGATCTTGCTGGAAGTGAAAGACTCTCAAGGAGTAGGACAACGGGAGAACGGTTCAAGGAAACTCAGGATATCAACAAAAGTCTATCATCTTTGAGCGATGTCATATTTGCTTTGGGAAGAAAGAAAGAAGAGCATGTTCCTTTTAGGAATTCAGAGCTGACGTACCTTCTCCAGCCATGTCTTGGTGATGACTCATTTTCTTAAATTTTCAAATTATTTTTATTTTCTCTTTCGGATCATCGTCCCCATCGTGATCCCAGTTGCGACAATGTCCAAATTAAATTTGGACACTAAGCCACATCCTAGGCCATACAAATTTTGATGGCTTAGTGAACATGGAGAGTTGATCATGAATAAGCAAGTAGAGGTATGCCTTTCCATGGGACAATATATTGACAAAGTGCTATGTGATGTGGTTTGATAAGCTTTATTTTGTATAGTTAATTTCAGGAGTTTTTAAGTTGATTTAGTTACTAATTTGTTTTGAATTTAAATTTTACTCTTCTTTTATGACTCATTTTACTATTTAATAAGTTTTTATGGTGCAAAAGCAAATTCTGTTGAGATTAGGTAAAATCTAAAGCAAAGAGCATAAGGAAAGCTGGATCAGAAAAAAAAACACAGAGAAATATCATAAGCGACTTTTGGCTTGAGCAAGAGATACAACTTGGGTTAAAACTCACTTAAAGAATACTCAAGTGTAACCCTAATTGGGAGACTTGAAAGCTGCAGTGGAGAATCTAAATTGAATGCTATGAAATAACGGTTGCAGGTTAACCTAAAGGAGAAAAAGGCCAAAACTAGGTCAAAAGAGGTTATCACTCATTGACGACTGCCGCTTGAAAGGAGATCATTGTTATTTTCTTTTCTCTTGTGTTTTCCATGGCTATCATGAGTAGCTAAATTCCTTATTATTGGGATTGAATGTAATTTCTCAACTTTGAATGCACTCTTGACATTATGTGATATCATCAATATCAATTGCTATTGTTTTACGTTTTAAACGTTCATCGATTTATATTAGAATTCTCATTGTGACTGGAAAGCACTTTTTGAATTTAGAACCAAACGTATTACTCATTGGATGTATAAGTTCAGGGATGAATTATAATGTAATGACTGTTTATAGCAAGTGTGCTTAAGGTTGAATATATTCAAGTAACTGGAGACAGAGTTTGGTATTTTAATTTATGAATTTCAATACTAGAGAGATCAGGTTGAATGAATTTTATTTGCATAGAATGGTAATCCAAGGAGATGGAGTTAACAACGATTGACCAAGAGTGTATAAGAAGGAGATTAATGCAATTCAATCCCAAGATCTTCATCAATATAAATTTTTTATCAATTCATTTATCAATTACTTCATTTTAAAGTTTTCATATTCACTCAAATTTGATATATTCTAATTACATCTATTCTGATTCACAATATTTTAATGTAATTTCAAATTCCAATTGTAAATTTTTCTTGTGGATATGATACTCTTACTTATTTTCTATATAATTGAGTACTCAGTACACTTGCTGACATGATTCCAATAGGGCAAGTCATATCCTATTTGGGAGACCGTGACAATATGATATAAGGGCAATCCATGATGCGTTCACAAATAAGATTTCTTTCATACACGATGAGAAGAAAATTATTGCTAAACTATTATCTCCTAAACAGTTTTGTAAGGATCAAATAAAATTGAAAAAAAGAAAAATTCAAGAGAAATGAGAAAAGAGAAACATGATACATTTTGCAAACTAGTGAGAGTGAATCTCCTAGGTTAGCTGAACTAACTCTTAAATTTATCAAGGATTTTCTATTTTCTTTAACGTCTCTGCCGCTTATTTATTTATTTTATAAAAATGACATTGATTATTCCTGTCACCTGTTTTACCTAAAACCTTTATTTATAATAAATTTAATTTATTGTCATTCTTCAATCCCACCATACAAATTCTTATAATTGTATAATGCAACTTATTAAACTTTAGACTTTAGACAATAATATATCATATTTTTTTTTTCTATGAATAAGTTATAATCTTTTTAACTTTCAGTTAGGAAAAAAATAGCATGTTAATCCCGTGGACCAAGCACAAAATTAGATTAGATAACAAATTATCACCTTTAAGCCTAACACAAGATTAAGCCAAGCAAAAATTTATGTGCCATTTTAAAATATAAACCAGATTAAAATTATTTGTCTATTTTAACCAACTCAGAATTAAATAATATCATTTCAAAAAATCAATTAAATATTTAGTGACAAATTAAACGTAATACTAAATATTAACCCTTCAATCTTAGAACAAGCATCTTGTTAGTCGAGCAATATCTTAATATTAAATAATATGAAATATAATTAAATTCAAAACCTACAAAATGTTATAATTTTTAAATAATTTTCTAATATTTTTAACTCAAAATAAGCCTATTTTAATTTCAATTGTTTTCCAACGCTTAAATCATTAAACCATTCTACCAAAACAAGTATATATGTAGAAAGAATACATCTTAAAATCCAAAAACGAACAATTATTCTCATTTCACAGTGTCATTCAACCCCCTGCAGATGTCAATTTAAATAATTACAATTTTCATAATTCAAGTACTCAAATTCTTCAACTCAACAACATATTCAAATCATATAATATTTTAATTTTCTTCATATACACCTCGATATCTATCCTGCCCTCAATTTACATTTTCCACAGCATTTCCTTTGCAAATTCAAATGATTAAATTAAGTAGTTTAAAATAGATTCATTTACCTCTCAATACTATTTTTGTAGAAGATAGGAAAAAAATAAACAAGTATCAATTTAATTCTAGAAAATTTGTTTTACAAATCAAACATCACAAACTTGCAAATTTTGATATTTTCAAGTTAAATTTCACAAGAAAAATAGAAACAAAGAACTCAAAACTTAAAAAAAAAAAACTTATTAATTGGGTAAATTTAATATATTTTTCTAATTTTATAAATAATAATTTTTAAAAGTAAAAATAATGGACAACCATCTTAGAATTTTAGAGAAATTAAAAGATAAACGATTTTAAAATTTTTTAGATAAATAAAAAATAAATGAGTTTTTAGTTTTATATAAGATATACAGTTTTCTAACCTAAAACAATACAATATTCATTCTCAATTTATTTTAAAAAATTTTATTTATACCTATTAAAAATCTCTACTTAAAAATGAAATATGTTATTATAGTCAAATTGAAAATAATATATATCAAAGTATAACAAGTTTATTCGGAGAAGAAAAAAAAGTAAATGACTAATTTTTGAAGTTATTTCTTTAAAATCCAAATCTAAATTTATTAATTATTTTATATGATATTTTACTGATTCTTAGTCGGTTGGTTAATCGATTTTGCACTGGTGGACCAGTGACTTTAACTCACTTTCCGGAAACATAAAGAACAAATTAACTTTTTACAAGTGAAAGAGCTAAACTAAATACAATCCAAAGGACAGAATAATAAGTTAGTAATTTAATGTATAATTCTTTTATCCTATATATTCTTTCTCAATATATTATATATTAAACCAATAAAAAGTAATAACGAGTAGAACAATCCAGGCAACAAGTAATAATTCTAGACATTTTATCACGTCCAAGGATACACCCATATATTTTTTAATATAAAAAAAGACAGAAATAATTTAATATTTTCATATTTTATATACACGAGAAACATAATTAAAATAAAAAAAAAAACAAATTTGCCATTTTGGCAACGTGCATATTTAAACAGCAATTTAAAGAAATAGTAGTGCATATATTATATTTCTAGAAATCATTGGAACGAATCGATTTAAAAATAAAATATGAAAATGGAAGGTATTAAATATCGGAATTTGGATTTAATAATTATGAGTAAAAAATGGGAAGAAAGAATAGGGTGGATCGTTGGAACAGACGTGAGGTGTCGCAGCTGGAATTTGTTTGGTGCGTCCCTGAACTCCAACTTCCTTCTTAAATTTCTCTCTCATCAAATCCAGCTTCCAAGTCAAACACAAATCGCACACCAAATTCTCTCACAAATTCACACATGCTAGATTTTCTCACACTGTTCACATCGTCCACGACGCGTAACTGATTCCAATTCAATGGATTCATCATCGACGCTCCGCCAAAACGACGTCGATTCCTTCGACCGCGAAAATTCGTCACGGTATATGAACTCTTCCTCTTCCGACGACGACGTTTCGCCTTCCAGCTCCATCCAATCCACCAACCGCCGCCTCGACTACATGCTCCAGTTTCTTGACCGCAAGCTCTCCGCCGAGCACCGTCAATCGTCCGGCTCACGCGCCGCGCCGCTGCCGGAGTTCGTCGCCAAGGGAGGCGGCGCCGGCATCTTCCGCCTCCCTGCGCGCGGGGCGGTGCACCCGGCGCGGCCGCCGAGCCTCGAACTGCGGCCGCACCCGCTGCGGGAGACGCAGATTGGGCGTTTCCTGAGGAGCATTGTTTCCACTGAGTCGCAGCTGTGGGCGGCTTCCGAGTGCGGCGTGAGGTGCTGGAACTTCAAAGATCTGTACGCGTCGTGGTGCGGCGTTGGGGAAGAAGGTGAAGTTGCGAGGAGCGGTGACGAGGAGAGTGCGCCGTTTCGGGAATCGGTGTGGAGTTCGCCGACGCTGTGTTTGGTTGCGGATGAGGGGAGCAGGTTGGTGTGGAGTGGACACAGGGATGGGAAGATTAGGTGCTGGAAGATGGATGATGAGAGTTTGGAGGATAACAATGGCTGCTGCAATTGGAGCAATCGGTTTAAGGAATATTTGTCTTGGCAGGCTCACCGTGGCCCTGTTCTTTCCCTCACCTTCACCTCTTATGGTAATCCTTCCTTCACTGTTAATTTTACTGTTCAATCTGTTTGTTTGTTTTTTTTTTGCATTTACAAGCTAATGCTTTAAAACATAATTTTAAAAATATATTTATATATATATATATATATATATATATATATATATATATATATATTTATTCCCTCAAGTATAGGAAAATGAATAATTTGAAATGGAAATGATCATATATTAGAGGTATTTTATGATAAGAACTGCTGGTATTTTGTTTGTATTACAAAGTGAAATCTTTAATGATATTCAGGAGGGAGATTTCTTTGATCAAATTATAAGACTAAAAAACCTATTTAATTTAAAACTTGGGGACAAAAACAATCCTAGGCCAAATTTGAAGAATTAAAAACATTTTCTTAAAAATAATTTTAAAGAATTGAAATTAAAAATAATAGTTTAAATTTAATGAAATTTAATGTTAAGAGTTCGATATACAATTAGAAATCTTCTTTACATGAAATTTAAACTATTGTAAAATTAATCAAATTTATCATGTATAGCAAATTATGATTGAACGGCAATGTAAATGCTTAGAAGACTTTTGTAGTGTTAGAGTATGGATTGTTTGCTCTAAAGTTAAGGTTGTTTAGTAACTCCTTCACTTTATTTATTTGTTTACCTCTGAAAGAAGATAATGCTACCTGCTATATTTTTCATTTTGTCCTTTCACTTAATTTTTAAATACTTTTCAAACTTGTCGTCAATGAAAAAGAAATAATAAGAGGTCATGTTATGAAGTGAAAAACAATTTTAACATAAATTAAGATATTAATTTCATCCCTTATTTTTATTTATTTTATGAATTTTTCTTTATTGAGAAAAGCTACCTTTTTAAAAGTTTCTTTTAAGTGAAAGTTAAGTCCAAACTAATTTGAGTCAAACACCAGCAAAGATTTTGATTATAAGCTGTCTTGTTTGAGCATTTGGAAGAACTTTTGCCAAACTTCCTTGGACTTGTTTTATGGTGTAAGCACTTGAAAATAAAAGGTATTTGATGAAACTTTACAAAAATAGTTTTTTTTTTTTTTCTTTTTTTAGTTTTTTTATTCTATTTCAATAATTTTGTATTGAAGTTCTCCGAGTAATAATGGTGTAAGCTCTCACGTAATAAGCTCTTTCTAAATGAGTGTTTAATTAAATTGTTTACTCAAAAATGTACTGTAATACTAATCCAAGATTCAAAACTCTCCGTGGAACCTGATGTTTGTTGGCTGATTCACGTGCTTGTTGTGAATGTTATTCATTATTCTCTCTCCTTATTTTTTTTTCTTCACTTACCAGGGGATCTGTGGTCGGGTTCAGAAGGAGGAGGTATAAAAATATGGCCTTGGGAGGCTGTTGAAAAATCTATTCATCTGACGAAGGAGGAAAGGCACAACGCTGTTATATTTGTGGAGAGGTCCTATATTGACTTAAGGAGCCAACTATCTACAAATGGCTTTAGTAACATGCTGACTTCAGATGTAAAGTACCTAGTATCTGATAATTCGAGAGCAAAGGTGTGGAGTGCTGGTTATTTTTCATTTGCTTTGTGGTAAGAACTAGTCAGGTTATATATTTGCATGTTTATGGTAACTCATCCTGAATCCTGTATATCCTGTTTTGTTCTGACATCTTGTCTCTTGATGGTACTCTACGTGATGGATGTATAAAAAAATCATAACTAGAGTAAGACTTCCCACCTGTTTGGTTCTGTGGCACGCTAACATAACTTGCATCATTAGTAGCAACTTTTAGTTGCTTTTACATTAAAGTTAATGTGAATCATAGAGGCAGTGGGATCCTTGATATGACGAAACATGACTTCATTGTCACATAATCCTTACGCTTTTTACTTTGCATTAGCTGTGCTTCTGTATCTCTACGTATTAATATCTTTCAATTTAATGTAAGCTAGTGCTTGTTAATTTATAGGGATGCTCGCACAAGGGAGCTAATGAAGGTTTTCAATTCAGATGGACAAATTGAAAATCGGTCGGATTTGTCCTCAATTCAAGATTTTTCAGTGGAGCTTGTTTCAAGGAAAGACAAAACGCAAAGTTCCATTGGGTTCTTTCAGCGTTCACGTAATGCCATAATGGGAGCAGCAGATGCTGTCCGTCGAGTTGCAGCAAAGGGAGGCTTTGGGGATGATAATCGGAGAACTGAAGCACTAGTGGTAACAATAGATGGAATGATTTGGACAGGGTGTACTAGTGGCTTACTGGTGCAATGGGATGGAAATGGAAATCGCATACAAGATTTTCTTTACCATTCATCTGCTGTTCAGTGTTTTTCTACTTTTGGCATGCAAATTTGGGTAGGTTATGTGTCTGGAACTATTCAGGTATTGGACCTCAAGGGTAATCTGATTGGGGGATGGGTGGCTCATGGCAGTCCAATTGTAAAAATGACAGTTGGTGCTGGTTATATATTTGCATTGGCTAACCACGGTGGGATACGAGGATGGAACATCACCTCCCCTGGGCCTATTGATAGCATATTGCGTTCGGAATTAGGTGGCAAAGAATTTTTATATACTAAAATAGAAAATATAAAAATATTGAGTGGCACTTGGAATGTTGGACAAGGAAAAGCATCTCGAGATTCCCTTACTTCATGGCTAGGTTCAGTGGCCTCAGATGTTAGTCTTGTTGTTGTTGGCTTGCAAGAGGTTGAAATGGGTGCTGGATTTCTTGCAATGTCTGCTGCTAAAGAAACTGTAAGTCATCATTTCTATAATATTACTAGAAAATCAGTGCTATAAGTATTATTATTTGAAATATAGTAGTGTAAGCAAAGTAGTTGCTGTGTGATTTATGTTTAGTTGTTTTTTTCTTTTTCTTTAGGCTTGACTTCTAGACATTTGAATTTGCTAAAACACTTGTGGGATATTAGGTTGCCATTTACAGCCGATAACTTGCATTCATGTATGTTGTTACTGCTTTGGCTACTTGACATGAATGGAATGTAATGCAATGAATTACTTTGGAAACTATTGGAATTGAGAAAGTGAATGACTGTAATTTAATTAGTTGCAAGTTTGAAATACGTAGATATGTCCTTTTTTAATTTTTTGTATGGTTAGGAATGAAATGGTGATTTGTGTCATGCCTTCAATTGGTACTGCAGAATGAAGAACAAACGAAATGAAAGAATAATTTAATGGCTGTAATAGCATTGTTTTGTAAAAAAAAGGTCGTTAAAGCTTTATAGTTTATAAAATTGTAGCTCCTGCCATAATCACAGTTTGAGAAAGACTTAACTTTATTTCATTACCTTTTCTTTCAAAATTTTATGCCAATTGGCTGACCTTCATCATACAATCTTCATATTTTCAAGTTTGAGCACATCAATGGGTCCAACATGTCCTGAGACAACTCAAGTACAAGATCAGCAACATATTCATTATAAAAACTGGCCAAAAGAAACAGAGCAACGGGAGGGAGGGAAACTGGTGTGAAAAAAAGAGTTTTAGTTACTGCTATAATTGCAGTTTGAGAAATACTGACCTTTATTTCATTACTCTTGAACATTTTATGTCAATTGACTTACCTTTGTCCAAGAGAAATAGAGCAATGGGAGGATAGGGAATCGGGTGTGAAAAAGAGTTGTAGTTACTGCCATAATTGCAGTTTGAGAAAGACTGACTTTTATTTCATTACCTGTTCTTTAAACATTTTATGTCAATGGCCTTACCTTTGTCTTACAATCTTCACATTTTAAAGTTTGAGGACATCAATGAGTCCACCATGTCCTTTGGGACAACTCAAGTACAAAAACAACATGTTGATTATAAAAACTGGCCAACACCGGCCAAGAGAAACAGAGCAATGGGAGAGAGGGAATCGGGGGCAAAAAACAAAAGTTTCTGTCTCAGCTGCAATGGCAGATTATTGAGTAGCAAGAGTAAGAGCAGTGGTTTAGAAGGGAGGCAGAAAGCAACTCCCAGGCATGGTATTATATAATAGTAGTAATTTGGAAATTATAATTTTTCAGGTGCTTTAGAAATTTAGAATATTTTTTTGTAATTCTTATTCTATGGGGAAATTAATAGTCTATACTTGTTTATGGCAGTTGGTCAGAGTTAGTTAGCCAACTGTCATTCTGTTATGACAGTTGGAGTTAGTTGAGCTTAGATACAGCTTAAAGCCCAATCTATTCTCCTGCATAAATAATTGAGCTCAATAGCTCTGTGTGTAATCAATTCATTTTTACAGTTTTATAAAATTAGACATTCCTTTTTCCTCAGTCTCTGAATTCTTTAAATAAGGATGAAGTGCTTGTGGACCATTTATCTTCTGGTTAAAATTTCATGAAACTATGCAATGATATAACTGCAGACAAAACTTCCTTACCCATGAACATCATTCATTGCTGCAAATGATTCTTCCCAATTATTAATCCTTTATCCATTTATTCAATTGTATTTCTGTGCTACTTCATTCTCTAATCCATCCTGTTGATCTTGAATCCTTGATATTGCATAAGTCAATATAAAGTAGCCGGGGGATTTCTTGGATTGATCTATTGTAATAGAGCTCCGCATCAAAATGATTAAGAATGTCTCGTGTTGAGTCTTTGTTCCTATTAGCATATGGACTACTGAATATCATTATACATTCTGTTGTTCAATGGATATTTTCTGGATGCTTGGATTATTCATGTGTCATTGTCAGTATTCTGTTGTGACAATCGTCATGTATTTACACACACTTAAATATGTTGTATAATCAATGGTTTTGCCTAATTTTTCTTCCTCATAACCCTCCTCTGCCCTCAATCTCTCACAAACATTTAGGTAGGATTGGAGGGAAGTTCTGTTGGGCAGTGGTGGCTGGACATGATAGACAAAACATTAGATGAAGGTTCGACATTTGAACGTATTGGATCCAGACAACTTGCTGGCTTGGTCATTGCTGTGTGGTGAGTATCTTTGAGTAGGAATACATGTGAGCTGTTGAAGCTTTGTTATGTCAGAAATAGTGACTGTTTGTTTTTTTAGTCAATAGGATATTCGATAGATTTTAGCAATTTGAATTTGTAATTGTCTGTTAAATTGCTTGTTATGTCAGATTACTGTGGATATTCCTTCCTACTTGTTATGAATGCTATTTTGGTTAGAAAGATATGGATATGAATCACTTAAGGTTGGGTTCCAAAGTGTATCCTGAACCAAAATATCAATTATTTTCTTCAGTTGAATTCATGAGATGCCATTGTTATCTAAATTCTTCCTTGCTGATTTCTTCACCTATGGTACTGAAATTTTCTTCTTCAGGGTTAAAACCAACATTAGATTTCATGTTGGGGATGTTGATGTGGCAGCGGTTCCATGTGGTTTCGGACGTGCTATTGGCAATAAGGTGAGCCTGTGCCATCTACTCTGCTGTTTCTCTTTGCATATTTTTTTTTTGCTAGTAAAGGGTGTATTAAGATGTGGCTATTGGTCATGATCATGGATCTCATAATTGTCGGTTTTTGTTTCATTTAACAGACTAACATTGGTACTTAATGTCAGGCTATTGCCTGTATCACTAGATTGATTACTAGATTGTATGGTATGTTGCAATTCCAAGTAAAAGCAGACAGAGGCCAAGTTTCCGTTCTACAAGTTCTGCAATGCAAGCCAATGACATAATTTGCTTGTGTGGTCTGCAAGTAACATATCGTACATCCATTAAAATTTTATTGCTAATTGTGTCCACTTAAGCAATAACCAGGAAAGTGTAGTTGATGTCTTTGGCTTGAATTTAGTCATTTAATTCAACACACGTACTCACATATAGAGCAAATAGATCTGCAAGTCTTAAATGGTTTTGTGAGACCCCACAATGCCATGCCATGGCTGTGCAATTCACAAGACTATCACCCGTTTGATATGTGTGGTGTGCAAAGATATTTTTTTTTCTACCAAACAGTAGTTTTTTTAGAAGTATCTTATTTTTGTTTCAGTTTTTGTTGTTCTGACCATTGACACAGGATATGTTTGTTTCTCCAGGGAGCTGTTGGTTTGAGGATTAGAGTGTATGATCGGATAATGTGCTTTGTTAATTGTCACTTCGCAGCACATTTAGATGCAGTTGGTCGTCGTAATGCAGATTTTGATCATGTATACCGAACAATGTCCTTCAGTCGGCCAACAAATGTCTCAAATACTACAGCTGGTACTTTTCTGTGGCTATTCCTGATTTTCGCAGTTGCCTTGTCCATGTATTTATTTTGGCCTGTTTATAGATCTGGCTTGCCATTGGTCCTTTCTGTTGCAGCTGGCACGTCATCTTCTGCTCCGATGTTTCGTGGTGGAAATGTATGTACATGCTGTCCACTTTATTCATCTAAGTAATGCTTTATGATGCATCAAATAGTTGGATGAGGTATTGATTCTTGAGATTGGTTTCCAGTCAACAGAGGGGATGCCCGAGTTATCTGAGGCAGACATGGTTGTATTTCTTGGAGATTTTAATTATAGACTTGATGACATTTCATATGATGAAGCAAGAGATTTTGTTTCTCAAAGATGCTTTGACTGGCTTAGAGAAAGGGATCAACTTCGAGCTGAAATGGAAGCTGGGAACGTCTTCCAAGGAATGCGTGAAGCAATTATAACATTTCCTCCTACATACAAGTTTGAACGGCACCAAGCTGGCTTGGCAGGTTGGTCCTTGTCCAAAAACACTCACTATGGTCCAATGAACTTGAAAGTGAACTTTAGTATTAAAAAGTGAGATGGAAATTAAGTGTAAGAGAGGTGGGTTGGGCTGCTACATCTCTCTAATCATTTCTGCAAAATGCAAAATCATGCAGTTCCAATTACCAAGATTTTTTATTTGTAGATCAATAACGTGCTCAGGATACAGTACAGTACTTGTGACGGGAAAGGAACAAAAATAATCCACATTTATATGAAGTGAAAATTTTCAATCACACCTCAGAAGAAGTAATGATTTCGGCAGCCCTCTCTGCACAGGATGGTTTTATATGAATTGTAAAAATTGTGGAACGGATAGGGCATAGGAAAAGAGGGATACAGAGACTATGAATAATAGATTTGAATTTTCCTTCTTTTTAGGTGCTTATAACTTTTAGAGGCTTGCTCACTATAATATTAGTGTAATGGGAGTGAAGTAGGAGAAAATGATACAATTGAATGGATAAACTAAATGAAAATCTCCTTTCGTACTATATTATTAGGTTAAGGGTGCAGTACAATGGAATATAGAGTACATCAGGATTCTCAACAACCTAATGCTAATACTTGACACCATCAGTAACTCTTAAGAATTAGATATTGAAAAGTGAATAATTTCAAACTACAGTTTTTGCTGCTTATATTTGTTATAACTGTCATCAGTGCTGCTTACAATTTTTTTGAGGGTATGACTTCAGACTATATGACCTATTTTATTGAAGGGTATGATTCTGGTGAAAAGAAACGCATCCCTGCCTGGTGTGACAGAATTTTGTATCGTGATAGCTGCACATCTTCGGTGGCTGAATGCAGTTTAGAGTGCCCCGTTGTCACTTCTGTATTACAGTGAGTGCTCTAGCTTTTATATATATTTATTTATTTGTTTTTCTCATCTGGGTATATAGATTAAAACACCCCGCCCGAAGGACTATGCAGTCTCTGATTAGTGGATAAAAAAAGGGACTTATTTATTATAAGACAAGCGGTGTGAGTCAATATTGAATTATAGATTTGTGAAAGTAAAATGCTAGATAGCCAAAGGTAATTTTGCTGGAGTGAGTTGGCATCATTATTGACTTAAATAACTACCTCCGTATATTTTGGTTGTATTTCATCATATTTTTGTTGTGATTAAAGCATACTTATGCTATATTCTTTTATAATTTGATATGTAATCCATATACCATTGCATGACCTTGACTTTGACCTTCTACCACTTTTGTTATCAGTGGTAGACACTCTTCCCCTTGTTATAAGGCTGCACATGAATTGGTAGAAGGTAAACGAAGGAAAATTACAGTAGAATTGCATGAAAAAAATAATGTGGTTCAATTGAAGCATTAATAAACTTCAATCCCCGTCCATAACAGAATTCACTATATACATAGATTACAACTTGAAGTTTCCCTCTTAGTGAACTCTCAATAACAGAATTCACTATGTACATAGATTACTACTTGAAGTTTCTCTCTTAGTGAACTCTCGTTCAACACTCGCGATTTTTAGTTTTACAGTTGAATTCATAACTCTTAGTTAATTTAACTGTCGTTGCAGGTTCTATTTATAGTACATAACTACCATAGCTAGCTTTTGTGAAATGTGCCTAAACATATGGGGAGGACATGTGAGCGGTGCTTCTTGAAACTAAGCTGAATCATCCCTTAGGCAACTGCTCTAAACATTACTAGTCTTAGTATATGCTAAGAGACTAGACTCTATATTGAGATTGTCCACCGTAGATACTAGAAGACACATCTTCTACTGGATGATCTAGTGAAGTTAGACAGTTTAGGAACTTTAACAAGATTTTACTGAACCAATCTTCGTTGATTCCATGATAATCCAATGGTGTTATAGCCATAACGAGTGATTGGAATCACATTGAAAATGTTTATTGTTGGAAGTTACATAAATAATGTTTATTGTCTAGGCTAACCGTGTTCTATAATTGTGGTACTTAATCTATACACATTAAATGACCAATTGAAAGATTTTTTACTTAGTCTGTTTTGAGGCCTCCAAATAAGTTATATATGTACCAAACTTGGCTGTATAGGTCCTATATGCTGCAAATTAGGGGGAAGTGCAATAAGATATGTGTATATAATGTAAATATACTAACCACATCTTGTACTTATGTAATAGCGTAATAGAATCAAATCTGTGGTTTTATAAAACTGAGAGACAGCACATCAGCAAAGTGGTTATTTCTGTGGAGTTTAGTCCATTAGCAAGTTTGCTTTACAAGCTTCATGATTGTATTATATAAATTGTATCTCTCACTCTGAGAAACAATAACCATCAGTATTTTTAAGATTTACATTTTCTTTGTTTTACTTAGTAGTCTTTTATTATGGCAGGTAATTAGGATGTTTGTTGATTCTTGAAATCATTATTCTGACTACATAACTAACCTCAGCATAGTAATCACATGGATTCGATCCTGTCTCTGATTTCCACCTTCCTGAAAATTGTACTACACATAGAGACTAAAATTGAAATATTTTTGCGTTTGGGACCCAATTGAAATATAAGGCCAAAATATATTTTAACCTTTTCTGATTGTATAGTGTCACTGTCTAGAATATTTTCAAAAAGCTTCAATGAAATACTATTTTTTGCTTTCAATTTTTGTTTTTAATCAATGCCATCTCACCTTCAATAGGTATGAAGCTTGCATGGATGTCACAGATAGTGACCACAAGCCTGTCCGCTGCATATTTTCTACTGATATTGCTCGAGTGGATGAATCAATCCGGAGACAGGAGTTTGGAGAGATTCTTGACTCAAATGAGAAAATTAAATTTCTTCTTAAAGAATTATGCAAGATTCCTGAAACTATCATTAGTACAAACAACATAATTCTTCAAAACCAGGACACATTAATTTTGCGTATTACAAATAAATGTGGAGAAGGCAATGTTTTGTTTGAAATAATTTGTGAAGGTCAGTCTACTGTTACAGAGGATCAGAAGGGTACTGACCATCAGTTGAGGGGTTCATTTGGCTTCCCAAGGTGGCTTGAGGTGATATTCTTTATTTAAAAATATTTATTTTGTACAATATTTATGGTTATATTGAAGGAACTTGAAACTAGATAGATTTGGAAGGAGGAAACTATAAAATTTTTACTTCTAGTTTGATGATGAAAAAATGGATGAAATTTCTCTTTAATATACTTTATTTATAAAGATTAAATAGGAATTAATTACAATAATTATACTCTACAACATTATCCCTCAAGCAAGCAGGTGAATGAATATCAATCATTCCTAGCTTGCAAGTAAGATCTTGAAACTGCTTTTTAGGAAGTGGTTTGGTTGATACAATAGCCACTAGAGTTGTAAAGGGATGTGCATTGTAACTTTAAAGACATTGTGTAAATCTTTTTCTGCATATGCTCTGTCCTTTCATGTTGAACTGGTACTGAACCGTGCAATTTGATGAGAGACCAATTATCACTAAATAGTCTCATACACCCCTTGAGTCATGGCTCTAAATTCTATCTCTACACTTGCTCTTGTAACTAGATTTTGCTTTTTACTCTTATAAGTCCCCAAATGTTCACTTAAATGCAATATCCTATGATCTCTCAGCATAGGACCTGCTTGGTTAGCATATGTATATGTTTCCATCCTCATTCTTAGTAAGCCTAATTCAACCTCACAACCAGTTTGTTAGGTGAGATTTACACTTACTAATTGATGTGAAATCTCTAACACACTTTTCCATGCCGGACTTCTTAAGTGCAAGACTAGATATTTATGTGTAGTTTGATGATAGATGACACAATAGATCCTACAAAAGTTTTTAGGTTAGATTATTATACCATCTTCAAAAATAGATTTTAAATCTAACTTAACTTCATAAAACCGACTTGTGAGGTGAGATATATACCCGATTGTGTACTATAGTTTTTTTGTATCATTAATTGATATAGGATTTCCAAGCATTCGTTTTTCAATAGAATTACTCTTCCTCGAGTGGCCTTCAGAATTTTTTTCAGAGCTCATCACTACTTGCAATAAGCATAGCCACTATAAGGGCGGCTTCCAAGAATGTTTTATATGAAACGTATGATCACTTTGAATTTGCTTGTCCAACCAAGGATACTATAGACCTAATAAACCTTTCAAACTAAACATGGGAAGATAGCTTGTGGCCTTTAAAGACCTTCTTTAATTTGCAAACCCCGTTCCCTCCACTAATGGTGCCATATACATTGTCTCTAATTTTCTTAGTTACATTGCAACTATTGTGAACTAAGCCTATGTTTGAATGAATTTATCCATAAGCGCTCCTTGGAAAGAAAATTAAGAAAAAAAGGTAAAGAACCTTTTAATAAGTTAAAATTAGTTTATGGATAAGTTAACAATAAGAATTTAGAGAAGTTTCACGTGACTGTTTCTACAAGCTTTATGGGAAAGTTAATTTCAATTTTTTCTTCTATAAATGCTTATGGAGAAACTAGTCCAAACATACCCTACTTTGCTTTGCTATTCGTTTATAGCGGTCACGACAGCTGAGCTGTTGCACCTGCATCCTGTGATGTTCTGAAAATTAAATTCTTTAGAAAGAACCAAAATCTCCCCTAGGAAACAAATGTTTACTCCTTGGACCTAATTCTTTATGTGGATAATTACTTAAACATTTCATGATTCAGGTGAGTCCTGCAACTGGTATAATAAAACCAGATCAAATTGTTGAGGTATCAGTGCACCATGAGGAATTTCAGACTCTGGAGGAGTTTGTTGATGGTGTTGTACAAAATTCTTGGTGTGAAGACTCCAGAGACAAGGAAGCTATTTTGGTAGTTAAGGTGTTTGGCAATTACACTATCCAGCCAAGAAAACACAGAGTCCGTGTTCACCACTGTTATTCATCCAAGAAAAAACCTATGATTGACTCTCAACCAGACGGCTCCGGGAATATCCAAGGAACTGTATTGCGGCGATCTGATTTCCAACCATTCAGCAGTTCCTATGATGTGGTTGACCAGCTACAGAAATTGCATGGCCCTTAAAGCAGCATTTAATGTGAGTATTTGTGACTATTTTATTTTAGTCTTTTGGCGGAAGAACAAAAAAAATGGATAGATGGTCTTGTTACGGACAATAAGTTTTTGTCCATGCATGTGCTATAATAAGCATCTCAATTATGCTTGATAACTTTATTTTTATCGTAGGGATCTTTTGTGGTCCAACTTGTATTCATCGAGCTGATTGAACTGTACAGAAAGCAAATGCAAGCAAAAGTAGCAGGACAGCTTTTACTAGTTCCATTATTTAATTTATTTGGAAACGAGTCCAATTTATTGTGTAAATGATTATGTGCCATATCAACCAGCAAAAGCTGCAATTGAAAGGGAAAAAAATCCAGTGACCTGTTGTGTTACTGCAGCTGAAGCTGCTATATTGAGTGTGTCGTTTGGATGATAATTTCTCCCACCCACAACTATTCTAATACTTTTTAGTTCTATCATCTCATTATTTTCCTGGAATTTTGTGTAATGGAAGTCCATTTTGTTAATCGAGTTCCTGTTGTATTTTAACTCAGTCTCTCTGTTTTTTTTTTTTTTCTTAGTTTTTACATTGGTAAAATACTACATGTTGAAGCCGGATGGGCTATTGAAATTTTCTCTGAATTTTTATTATTTTACATTTTGCAGTATATCACAAGTTCAAATCTGAGCCGTCAAATGAAATAGTTGAGCTACAAATAGTCGAAATAGCCCGCAAAAATACATTTAAAACAAATACTTTCGAAGTTATACAGTGAAATAGTAGAGATAACTATCTGAATAGTTTTTGAAGCATGCGTAAAATAAAAGGAAATTTCAGACATTTTAATGCTACTTTTTATCTGATTATTTTCTCATTTATATAATTCTTCCAATGCATAGAGAATTTCTACTCCAAAATCTCCCGGTAAACACATTTAAAGATAAATCTTGAATATCTGAGTTACATTTTCAGGATTGGTTGAATAATTATAATAAAAACTCGGTTTTGGAGCCGACATACTATCAAAGCCTAAGATCAACAACAACCTTTTGCTGGCTCGACATCTGCTGCTGGTTGTTCACCTTCCCCTTGTAGAACAACAGTCTTTCCATTTTCAATTCGGGCAACATCCTGTTTGTTGAGCTCTTGCGACATCATAACCTTCCGACTTAGGATGTTGTAGATCTCCTTTACAACGGTTTCAAAAGCAGCTGCTACATTTGATGAATCCAGAGCTGATGTCTCCATGAAGAACAAACCCTGTGCCTCAGCCAAGGACTTGCCTTCAGCTGTAGCCACTTCCCTTGCATCTTTAAGATCTGACTTGTTCCCAACAAGTATCGTAACAACGTTCATGTCCGAGTGAGCTGTTAAACAATAATAACCACTCCATTCAATTCTTGTTTTATCATATGCACAATCAAAATATGTGAATGCAATATGTTTCTGAAGCAAGAAAACAATAAAAACCAAGTGGCCTATCAATATATTCACGACTAAACTTATCCGTAAACACTTACTTTACTTAGCTTTTTCTTTCCATTTATGTACAAGTTAATTTTTGTTTATGTTAAGGAAATTATTTTCATTTTCATTTCTTTTAAGTACTTTTGGAGAAGTTTCTTGCAAACATACCTAAAAAGCAAAATGACCTTTTTCACTAATTAATGTTAAACCATGTTTATTACAAGGTGCAGATTTATAGCTATTGTAAGCAACACTTTTATCCCAAAACAAGCTTTAGTCAGTACAAATAATCTATCCCAAACACACTTAACAATCACATATCGTTTTCATATACTGTATCAGTGCCAAATTGAAGGACAAGTTAACATTTTCCTAAATTTGAAACCTCACAGAGAAAATAAGCATGAGAAAAACTTCATGGAGAAAAGGATCAAAAAATTGTAATTCTTACTATGGAGTTCATTAAGCCATCGGCCTATGCTATCAAATGTTTGGCGCCGGCTGATGTCATACACCAGAAGAGCTCCAACGGCACCCCTATAATATGCAGATGTAACAGCTCTGAACCTTTCCTGCCCAGCAGTGTCCCATATCTGTGCTTTAACTTCCTTTCCATTAATATCCATCTTTTGAGTTTGAAACTCTACTCCTATAGTTGATTTGGAATTAGGATAAAACTCATCCCTGGCAAATCGTGCAAGTAAATTTGATTTCCCAACAGCTGAATCACCAATTAAAACAATCTTGAAAAGGTAGTCCTCAGTCTTCTCTTCTTCATTAGGTAAAGCCATCTGTCAGACTTAAGGATTGCCAGTGTGTAGAAACAAATCAACAATATATAATCATCATGGAATCTGGCCCATTCCAGTACTAGAATGTCACCTTCACCTAAGACGAGAACAAGGATCAGAAACAAAAGAACAACTGGTAAAAAACAAAGAATTACGGAAAGAGAGGAAGGGAATATCGGTGACATACAATGCAGTTCCACAAGAATATTGAATTTATAATAGAGTTACCTTATGAAGTGACTGTTTACAAGTTCTAGCAAATACAACTGTATCCACCATTGGCATCAAGGCCCCGATTTAAACTACCAAAACTTTCTTGAGTACCTGAAAGCATCATTTGCAATACGCACTACTGTCAGTGAAGTGTTAAATTAATTTCAAGACGTCTTTTGAAAGTCAAAGGGTATTCCCAAAGGTAAATATTTCAAGTTCTTTTTCCACAACTGTTTCTTGAGAAAATCAAACTCCCAAAAGTGAGAATCAAAATGAAATGAAAAACTTGCCCAAAGATTCTTGAAATTTGTGTTCATAAATGGAAACAATTGTCCATTAAACCAGATATCAGGCAATACAGCCAACAAGCAGGCAAGTGATTGGCAGGTTTAAAATATCAAAACTCGTCGCTGAGTGCTAAATTTATCACAAATAACAATTCTAATGTAGCACATCGACATAGGTCGACAGACCCAGATAATTTTGTACCCTTTCAATTTCTTGACAAAAGAAATTTATCCGTAAGAAGGATAAAAAACTTCAAATTTTATTCATTAACTAATAAGAGAGCATCTGTTTCAGATTATTTTACCAAAGAAAAAAAGAAAACAATGTTCCTTGGGTATTTTTAAAAAATTAGTGACTAAATAAATCTATTTTCAGCTTTTCTTAGAAGATGTTACAATCTCTGGACAATCAAACTTCGATGCTAAAGTCATACTTTTGGTAAAGTTTATCAGTAAAGGCTTAAGTGTTGAAGTACCAATTGTTAACTATCATGCAGAAGTAGCATTATGCTTAGATCAGTTTGTTGGACTAATCCTATCATCTGTAAGCATTATGGTTTCTTGTGTTTGAATAGCACATCAATTTTCTAGTAAGAAACTTTTATAGCAATTATTTGTTTTTAACCATGTTGATTTTTGCTTGGAGGAAAAAATATTATGAAAACATTTCAGGAAATTCATGAGAACCTTTTATTCGTGATGATTGTAGAGTTCTTTCTAACAAGCCCATACTTTGCCAGTAAAATAGGATACAAAAAAATGTCAGGAATCTGGTCCTTTACAACCATTCCTTATTATGCAAGGTCCTTTATTAACTAAATCTAAGTGATTGGATCATAAAATACCCTAGTCTTTCAAAATAATCACAACCAATAGTCCGGAGAAAAACTAGAGGCAAGAAAGGGAGCAGTTTCTTATACAGAAATATCCTAAAATCTGATAGGAACATCTTTTAAAAATTAATTACTTCTTATAACTGTAAAATAAAATAGCTTCTGCATTTAACATCTCTTAAAAAATTAAATTCTATACACAAACTTTAGACTAACAATCTAAAAGCACCATGTTCACGAGGAAAGGGACATGTTTCCTTTCAGCATTATATTTTATTACTTGGCACATCGATAAGGCCAAAAAAATTAATAGTATTAAACTCTTTAGGAAAGAAGGATTGATCAAAAGATTCATAAAATTTCCAATTGAAGTCGTTGAACTACCCACAGCAATATTGCTTCACTGCTTAGCTTCTCACCTTTATTAAACCCTGATAAAAGGTTTCATATTATGCATATTATCTTTGATTCATAACATACTTAAAAACAAAATCAGAGTCCTAAATATTTTCCTCCTAGCATAACAAAAATCAAGGTGCGGAGTGATAGATATTTTCAATTGATTCATGTAGAAAACCAGTACAAAAGGATCAAAATTGAGGTTGACAGTAATTTTGGCTTGCAAACAGGCACTAGACAGAGCCCAACTATGGTTGGAACTTAGATTGGTAAAATATCAAGTTTGATGAAAGGGAAGTAAAAGAAAAAGATCACAGACTTTCTAAGCATAATTCAACCCATCAATTTTCTGAGGAAAACTTATTTGATGCCAGAAAATAATTGTTGGCAAAGGACAGCCCATGTGATAACAAGCTCAAAATTTTTCAAGGTAAAACTTGAAATTATGGGTTCTATATCATTTGGAATTGTTATTTGCTTAGATATCCAGAAAGAAAATTCTGCAGAAGACAAAGTCAAGAAATATAAATACCTCAACCTCCTTCTCTCTTTGTTTTTCCCTCAACTCCTTCAACTTCAGCTTACCCTTCCACTAAGTCTTTACAATCTCAAACCCTGGTATTAAGTAAAAGTCTATTAGACAATTCTTATCACAGAGATGAGGTGATTTCTTTAAATGATAAAAAATTGTAAAACAATTAAACTTTAAATAAGAAATGTCAGGCAGATCCATGTTTATAACAAAAAAAACAAGATGATTTCATGCATCAATTAAGATCGTTTTTATTGTGTCGAGTTTTCTACCTACGCAGAATATCTAATGGGATAGGGGATGGTAGCTGTTGTTATACTGGGACAAATAACCAATTCATATCCTCAAATATTGTCACTTCTCAAACAATTATTTCAGCATCTAAAGACTGGTAGCTTTATGGAGCATAAAGGATGTAACAACCTTTTACAACAGATAGCCAAATTATTATCATTGTTGTTTAGGTGGAGGAACAAAGAATGAAATTATTAGAAAAAAGAATAAAAGATTACAGAACATGCTAATCCATCACAAAACAGAGCCCACAACGTACGTAGAAGATAAAAAGAAAAGTCATCAATAGTAAAATAGTATAGCTACCTTAGAGAGTGAACCAAGCACCAAAGAAAGACTACAAAATGGAAAAAGATATCCTGACCATTCCAGATCTAAGGACTGGGACAATTTCTTCAAAGTATTTCAATCAAGCCATGTACACCAATGTAGAAGGACAAAACTTACATGTAATTCCATGTGTTGTTGGTGTTGTTCTCCAATTAGAAATGGAGTTTACCTCAATAATCAGTATAATAAACATTTCATTAATATCAGTATCATTACCAAGGTAAAACTCCAATTCTAATTGGACCAAATTCGATGTCAATCTAGATTATCGAGGTAAAAACATTAATAATCAGTAAAACAGTTGTTTTTTTATGGTTACAAGCCTATAAGAATAGTGTCCTCTAACAGGATCCAGTGCTGCATCTCTAGCAGGATTCTTTCTCCAGAAAAATATCAATCCACAAATCACAATTTCTCTCCTCTCTAATTACTGTTACACTAACCAGTGAATCGCTAGGACTTGGCAGAACAGAGTGGAAGGAGAGGATCCAGTAACAACAACCTTTTCCAAACAACTACTGATCTCATAATATTTAAATTAAAGGCTGATCTTCATTATTTCCATGTCCATAGACAATAGATACTCTAACTACAATCACCTAACAGGTTCGGCGATGAAGAAGACAAAGAAAAACTCTTGCAACTCATCATACAAACAAACTATCGGTTAATAGAGTCAATGTCCACAGACATTAACTCTTTCAATCAGCCCTATCTCTCTAAAATCTGTCTCCAAATCGCATTCACACATATTCCACAGACATACTAACGGACCTTTCAATTAATAAGTGGTCCCAACAACTCCTCTTGAATCTAACTCACTCATGATAATCTACTTCTTTGTCACTCACTACAATTACGGGTTCAGTTGAACTATTCACAATCAACATTCTTATTAAATTTAAAACAAAACCAAGCAAGTAACGGTGGCATGCCGTGTAACCTGTACACCAATTGCCGCCTAACCTGCGCACCAATTCCAAACCCTGTGATCGTGCTAATTGGCAACGAAGACAATACCATAATATGGCTACACTCTATTAACCCAAGCACACAGAGATAACAAACAAACGCGCAAACCAAGGGCACGAAAATCGAACTATTACATTACACAAACAAATGTGTTAGGCACAAAGTTTAAAACAAACAAAAAATAACAATAACTGAATCCAGTTCAGAGAAGTTTGCAATGTAAAGTGAAATTTCACCATATATGTTAATCAATCAAAATCCGCTGTGTGAAACACGCAGAGGGAAAAAGAGGGGAAAACGGAAAGAGAAGGGAAAATCGCGAAGGAGAAGAAGGAAATTGTTGTTAGACAAATGTGAAAAGCGTGATTGAGGGAGGTATTGGGAGAGACAGAGGGAGACGAAGGAAAAGAAGGGATCTACCGTTGTAATGTTTGGGGCTGATGGATTCGGATTCGTGTGTATGAGTTTTCAACGTTTGCGTCTGCGGGTTATTTTGGTGAAACTAAACTACTACCTTCTCTGCATCAATTCTTCGTTTTTTTTTTTTTTTTTTTTTTTTTTTTTTTTTTTTTTTTTTTTTTTTTTTTTTTTTTTTTTTTTTTTTT
>Ga0209489_100887_pt1 | contig 59833 bp, 30 predicted proteins | sample SiratrowhiteBW_FD_187527 | JGI IMG/M metagenome (GOLD analysis project Ga0209489, IMG submission 187527) | Root nodule microbial communities of legume samples collected from California, USA - Siratro white BW (SPAdes) (version 2) | ecosystem: Host-associated > Plants > Roots > Nodule | place... | reverse complement strand
AGAAAAAACAAAAAAAAAAACAAAAAAGAATAAAATTAAAAAAATAATTAAAATGTAATAAAAAACATAAAATAAAATTAAAACAGAATAGTAAAAAAATACAAGAAATATAAAAAGACAAATTTTAAAAATGTTGCTATAGCTAAATACATAAACAATTCAAAACGATTTTATTACACACAATTTTGATTTGATTTGTTTCTCACCGAAAAACAAATTAAAGTGTCTTTCACAAAATTATCAAAATCAAGTTTTATAACATGTTGTGCTTTAACGTTTAAATTCAAATTTGTTCATAGTTGAAAATTTTCAAATTATTATGGAATATTGAAACATGATTAACTCTTTTAAATAAAAGATATTTTGTGTTGTTTAAAATGTTTTTATATCCAGATAAAGTCAGTTTTAAGGCAAAATCAAGAATACAAGTTATTCTTTCAATGACAAGTTTTAGCAATAGATGGTTAAGATTTACCTTTCAAGCATCCAACGACTAGTTTATACAAAGTTACATATAGAGAAAAAATTTCAAGTTGAAGAAAACAAGAAGCAAAAAGAGAAATATATCATATAATACATTGAAGAATTTACTAAATATTTAAGTGTCCATGTAAATTTGCTACTGAGAGCATTTAGATTTTTGGATTGTGTGAAACCATTGTGTAATTCTTCATCATTATGAAGTAAACCTTTGTGAGTTTTGATTGTTCTCTTTTTTTAAAGTGTTTCTTTCAATTTTGAGTGGTTTCAATCTCAGGGGGAGATTGGGATTGGTATAACTTGGAGATGTTTGTGTATTCAATATAACCTAAAAAGGAGATTAAGGTGACCCAATATAAAAATGCTTAATCTGTGCTTATATATATTGTTGGCTTGAAAGATCTTACTTGGTGGTTTTTATTAGTGATTCGTGTTTAACTGCCTATTATTTTTTCTTTTTCACTGTTTGGGTTTCATTGACCAGAAATTCGTAATTTTTATTATTGACAAATTCTTTCTCCACCTCCATATGGTCTTCCTGGACCTCCATAAAAAGTTAAGTTCCATTTTTGCCCTTATGGAAATGACGAAAAAGGACCGCTAGTGTTCTGATATAAGAAATGCACATTGAATTCGTCCACCTTCATAGTGAATACAATAGCCATTTTTCTTTAAATACATCGTTGACGACGGCATTTTTGAAGATTTAGTGGGTGATTAAATAGTTGAGAAGACTTTTCAAACTGTGAGAAGTATTGATCAATGACGAGGAACGACGACAAGTTAAGATTTTGAATTTTGGTGAATTTTTTTCGTTCTGTAAGTCACCCGGATGAAGTCCATCAGGTTTAGAAATTTTTTGAAATTACAAACCGGAAAAATCAACATCCGGTTTCTAAATTATAAACCGGATGAAAAATAGGAGAGGTGGGTTTCGGTTTACAATTTATAAACCGGATGCCACCCTGTCCGATTTATAAATGTTTAGGTGATATACAAATCGGATGGCCAGTTGGTGGGTAATATCCGATTTACAAATTTATAAACGGATGACATATATCCGGTTTACAAATTTTTACATCATCCTCAAGTTTAATTCAAGCTTTGACTTTTCACCGTCATTGATCTTCCTCTGTATGTACTGCACCTTCTTTCTCTCCTCTTCCATGTTCAACAACCCTCCTTTTTTGGTCAATCGCTAGTTGACCATTGTGGAAAATACTAGTAATTATTGCTTCTTCATTTCAGTCCTTTGGTTTTTCATTTAGTTATCCTTTAGTTATGTGCACAGATTTAAGAAAAAGTGGTAAAATTAATCCTTTTTGTATCTTTCAGCATTGATGTCAGATGAGATAGCTGGGACATCAGAGGATGAATTCAGTTGGGAGAAGATGGAAGTAGTCGAAGGTCACGAGTATTGTGGCTTCCATCCCAGTGACTAAGAGCTTAAAGAAATGTAAACCAGATGATTGGTTCATAAATACCAAATCAAAAACAGTTACGTTCCTCGTCACCAAAATCAACGAATCCGAAAATGCACCTCTCACATGTTGCTCCCACATATCGGAAAAAGTAATGTAAGGGATGGTCTACTTCAATGAACCACGACGGATCTGAAACAGCGACAATGGTGGTGGTCGAAAGATGCAGTGAAGTGAACGAGGGTATGGGGTGAAGGGGGTGGAGGGTAGTGTAGGCTTTTCAAATTTTATATTAAGGGTACATTCATCTTTTCAATTAGAGTATGGAGGTGTAGGAAGACCATATACAGGTGGAGGAAGAATTCGTCTTTATTATTTTCAAGCCAACTTTTGAATGTTATTGGGCTTGGAAATTAATTCTGGAATTGAAGAAGAGCTGTCACATTATCAGATTATATTTATAGTTTTTATTTTTAGTTTTTATTCGTTGGACCAGAATTGAAAAATTTGGCCCATTAGGTTTAGTATTGAGCATTTATTTAGGTCTAGCCACCTGTTATAGAGAGAAGGCGAACATAGAAGCAGACAATTCTTTATTCTCTACTTCTGGGATTCAGTTCGTTTTCTCTATGGAAAAACTGGTTTTGTATTTATTTTCTTTTCTCTACAATTACATTCTGTTTTTATTTCAATTCAATTTCATTTTTTATTTTAATTTCATTTCATTTTCTATTTTAATTATGTTTTGTGTTTAATCTTGTTTGCTTTATTCGAATTTAATGAAAGGTTAATTTATAAGGTTATCTTTTTGATTCAGATTGCAATGAAGCTTTAAGGTTGTTGTTGTGTTATTTTTGCTCTCTTCGTCTTTTAACTCTTCATCATTTTATTTCTGTGATTAAAGCTTTTACTGGTTCATGCTGCTTAATATTTCAGTTAATATGAATTTCATGTCTCTGTTCATGCTTAATGGAGTGAGTCACGGGTTGTTGATATGGAATGAATGATGTAAGTGAATGCTTAATTTGCATAAGAAAACTTGTATTAATTCTCGCTTAGTTAATTAATTTGGGTTGGAATTAGGATTCAGTAAGTTGAGCATGAATTTATGTATCCTGTGATAAGTGGACTGCAATCTAATCAAGAGAGTAATTTAATTCGATTAAGGAAATCTAATTCTGTTGTTTTTTTTAGTTTATTAAATATTTCACAACCCCCCTTTCTCTTCGTGTGTTTAATCCTTTGACAGGAACTAGGTCCTTGGGAGATGACCTAGGAATCACTTCCTAGTACTGCATTTTATTTGACCAGATACGGCTTCAATCACGTATAAAAGTGAGCTTATGACACATTAGAGAAAAAGGAAGAACAAGAATAAAGTTGGAAAATAAAGTAGAAAATGGATTAATACTAGAAGATGAATTAGAATATGTGACCTTGAGAAATAATTCCAAGGATAACATCAATGGAGATTTGACAATTAAAAAACTCTTTTAAGATAAAAATCAAAGAAAAAAATTTAAGGATACTCAAAGTATTCTCACAAAATTATATGTTTCCAATGTTAAAATACAAATTGTACAAGGATAAAACTCTTATTTACACAGTGGAGTTTTAGATTGTCTTTATCATTGGAAATAAAAGGGAAAAAAAAACATTGAAGCTCTTTTGCAGGTTCTTAGATGCTCACCCTAGAGGGAGACTTGTGAAAGAAGTTACAACTATTATATATGCTTGAAAATGACATGTAGAGTTGATTGCAACCTTCGTATGCGCTTAAAAGTGACACGTGGTAATAGTTAAGTGCATAAATATTCTTAACTACCTCCGATTAATTAATCTCATGCATGTTTTTCTCTACTTTATATTTTATACGTCCACTCTTTTCTTTTCAATTGACAAGTTATTTCGTTAATATAGAAATCACGACTTAATAGATAAGTTAGTATATCATCCATATGTAAAAAAATTAATAATTAATAAAAACTTTATGTTTATTTACATGATAGAAATGCCCCGAAATATTATATTAACATTCAAGGAAAACAGTGAACAGAGTGTAAGGACTATAAAACATGTATACAATATAATGAATGTATGTATGTATATCAAAGAATAGAAAGAGATTTAATAATTGAAATGTGACATAAAATTAAATTCCTTTAATAATGACATGAAAAATATTTTTTTTGTATAATTCAAGTTCAATAAAATTAGTCATTGTCTAACATAGTATTACTTTTTTTTATTACTAATACAAAACTTTGTCTTGCATACACTAAATTGACTTTTGCAAGTACCTCCCCCATTGTTTCAGATGTCGGAGACCGACGAAGGAACTGTTGGAGCTATACCTTGAAAGTATTCTTTATTCTTAGCATCAAGGTCTCGTAAGAACAAATTGACGCCCACCGTGGGATTGAGTAAAACATTTTCCAGAACACAAGTTTTATGCCACCGAGACCCTAAATCCACAGACTCTCTGTCAATCTCTGTCTCACATTCATGGATTCATGGCCTCACGTTTGTCTCATTTCTTCTCCCTCAATTTATCCAGCAGTTCCTTTGTCAGTCTCGGGCATCTAGAACAACGGGAGAGGTACCTATAAAAGGCATTCTGATGCTTAAGTTAATACTCGGTTATAGAGCGTTAGTATAGATTAGATTAGATAGAACATACCTTTTCTCTGTTGTTCTTTGTTATTTATAGTGGTATTTATATAATAATGAATATTCACTTTTTATCAGAGGAAAGGAGTAAAGTACACTCAACATACCCTTTCACATTTTGTCAAAGGGAAGATGTAAAAGAACACAAGGGATGTAAAGAACATAGAAAGTTAGCCCTCCTATCAGAAGGGTAACACTAATTCCAAGGTTTGGAATAATGATAATGACCTATGTCTTGTTGGCCCGAGCAACTGAATGGTCCTCTATACAGTATATTATAGTGAATATTCACTATTATTCACTGTACAGAGGACCATTCAGTTGCCCAGGAGATGGGCCATTATCATTATTACAAATCCTGAAATCAGTGCTACCACGATGATGGTAGCACTAACTTTTTTGTTCTTTATAACTGTGCAAAACTTTTCTTGGAGCATAAGTTTTGTGCCACGGAGACCCTCCATCCACGGACTCTCTCAATCTCTGTCTAACACTCTTGGATTTGCCGCTGCAGATGAAGCACCGAATATGGACACGGGTTCTTCTCCTTTCTCTTCCCTCAATTTATCCAGCCGCTCCTTTATTAGTCTCCGGCATCTGAAACAATGGGAGAGGTACCTGTAGAGGGCACTCTAATGCTTAAGTTAATACTCAGTTATAGAATTTTAGTATAGATTAGATAGGACATACCTTTTCTCTATTGTTCTTTGTTATTTATAGTGGTATTTATATAGTAATGAATATTCACTTTTTATCATAGGAAAGGAGTAAAGTACACTCAACATACCCTTCAACCTTTTGTCAAAGGGAAGATGTAAAAGAACACAAGGGATGTAAAGATCATAAAAAGTTGGCTCTGCTATCAGAGGGGTAGCATTAATTCCAGGGTTTGGAATAGTGATAATGACCCACGTCTTGTTGGCCCGAGCAACTGAAGGGTCCTCTGTACAATATAGTACAGTGAATAATATTGAATATTCACTGTACTATACTGTAGGGAGGACCCTTCAGTTGCCCAGGAGATGAGCCATTATCATTATTACAAATCCTGAAATCAGTGCTACCACTCTGATAGTAGCACTAACTTTTTTTGTTCTTTATAACTGTGTAAAACTTTTTCCAGACCACAAGTTTTATGCCAACGAGACCCTCTATCCATGCACTATCTCAGTCTCTGTCTCACACTCTTGGATTCACCGCTGCAAATAGAGCATCGAATATGGACTCGGGTTCTTCTCCTTTCTCCTCCCTTAATTTATCCAGCCGCTCCTTTATCGGTCTCCGAGATCTGAAACAATGAGAGAGGTACCTGTAGAGGGCACTCTAATGCTTAAGTTAATACTCAATTAAGAAGTTTAGTATAGATTAGATAGAACATACCTTTTCTCTGTTGTTCTTTGTTATTTGTAGTGGTATTTATATAATAATGAATATTCACTTTTTATTAGAGGAAAGGAGTAAAGTACAGTCAACATACCCTTTCATCTTTTGTGAAAGGGTAGATTTAAAAGAAAACAAGGGATATAAAGAACATAAAAAGTTAGCCCTACTATCAGAGAGGTAGCACTAATTTCAGGGTTTGGAATAATGATAATGACTCATGTCTTGTTGTCCCGGGCAACTGAAGGGTGTTCTGTACAGAATAGTACATTGAATAATACTGAATATTCATTATACTATACTGTACAGAGGACCCTTCAGTTGCCCAGGAGATGGGCCATTATCATTATTACAAATCCTGAAATCAGTGCTACCACTCTGATAGTAGCACAAACTTTTTTTGTTCTTTATAACTGTCTAAAACTTTTCCTAGATCACAAGTTTTATGCCACCAAGACCCTCCATCCATGGACTCTCTCAATCTGTGTCTCACACTCTTGGATTCGCCGCTGCAAATGAAGCATTGAATATGAACTTGGGTTCTTCTCCTTTCTCCTCCCTCAATTTATCCAGCAGCTCCTTTATCGGTCTCCAAGATTTGAAACAATGGGACAGGTACCTGTAGAGGGCACTCTGATGCTTAAGTTAATACTCAGTTATAGAAGTTTAGTATAGATTAGATAAAATATACCTTTTTTCTGCTTTCTTTGTTATTTATAGTGGAATTTATATAATAATGAATATTCACTTTTTATTAGAGGAAAGGAGTAAAGTACATTTACATACCCTTTCACCTTTTGTCAAAGGAAAAATGTAAAAGAACACAAGGGATGTAAAGAACATAAAAAGTTGGCTCTGCTATCAGAGGGGTAGCACTAATTCTAGGGTTTGGAATAATGATAATGACCCACGTCTTGTTGGCCCAGGCAACTGAAGGGTCCTCTGTATAGTATAGTACAATGAATAATAGTTAATATTCATTGTACTATACTGTACAGAGGACCCTTCAGCTGCCCAGGAGATGGGTCATTATCATTATTATAAATCCTGAAATCAGTGCTACCAACTTTTTTTGTTCTTTATAACTGTGTAAAACTTCTCCCAGACCACAAGTTTTATGCCACCGAGACCCTCCATCCACGGACTCTCTCAGTCTTTGTCTCACACTCTTGGATTCGCCGCTGCAGATGAAGTACCGAATATGGACTCAGGTTCTTATCCATTCTCCTCCCTCAATTTGTCCAACAGCTCCTTTATCAGTTTCGGGCATTTGGAACATTGGGGGAGGTACCTGCAGAAGACACTCTGATGCTAAAGTTAATACTCAGTTATAGAGGTTTAGTATATATTAGATTAGATAAAACATACTTTTTCTCTACTGTTCTTTGTTAATTATAGTGGTATTTATACAATAATGAATATTCACTTTTTATCAGAGGAACGGAGTAAAGTACACTCAACATACCCTTTCACCTTTTGTCAGAGGGAAGATGTAAAAGAACACAAGGGATGTAAAGAACATAAAAGGTTGGCCCTACTCTCAGAGGGGTAGCACTAATTCCAAGGTTTGGAATAATGATAATGACCCATGTCTTGTTGGCCCGGGCAACTGAAGGGTCCTCTGTACAATATAGTACAGTGAATAATAGTGAATATTCACTGTACTATACTGTATAGAGGACCCTTCAGTTGCCCAGGAGATGGGCCATTATCATTATTATAAATCCTAAAATCAGTGTTATCACTCTGATAGTAGCACCAACTTGTTTTGTTGTTTATAATTGTGTAAAACTTTTTCCAGACCACAAGTTTTGCCACCAAGACCCTTCATCCACGGATTCTCTCAGTCTCTTTCTCACACTCTTGAATTTGCCACTACAGATGAAGCACCGAATATGGACTCAGGTTCTTCTCCTTTCTCCTCCCTCAATTTATCCAACAACTCCTTTATCGGTCTCCGACATCTGGAACAATGGGGGAGGTAATTGTAGAGGGTACTCTGATGCTTAAATTAATACTCGGTTATAGAAGTTTAGTATAGATTAGATAGAACATACCTTTTCTCTGTTGTTCTTTATAGTTGTATTTATATAATAATAAATATTCAATTTTTATTAGAAGGAAGGTGTAAAGTACACTCAACATAGCCTTTCATCTTTTTGTTAGAAGGAAGATGTAAAAGAACACAAGGGATGTTGAGTGTACTTTACACCTTCTTTCTAACAAAAAGGTGAAAAGGTATGTCGAGTGTACTTTACACCTTCGTTATGATGAAAAGTGAATATTCATTATTACATAAATACCACTATAAATAATAAAAAACATGAGAGAAAATGTATGTTCTATCTTATCTAATTTACATTAAACCTTTATAGCGAATCTACACTAAACTTCTATAACCGATTACTGCCTAAAGCATCAGAGTACCTTCTGCAGGTACCTCCCCCATTATTCCAAACATCGAAGATCGACAAAGAAACTATTAGAGCTATACCTTGAAAGTATTGTTTATTCTTAGCATCAAGGTCTCGTAAGAACAATTGGCGCCCACCGTAGGAGTATGTAAAACTTTTCCCAAACCACAAGTTTTATGCCACCGAGACCCTCCATCCATGGACTCTCTCTCAGTTTCTGTCTCACACTCATGGATTCGCAGCTGCAGATGAAACATCGAACATGGCCTCGCGTTCTTCTCCTTTCTCCTCCCTCAATTTATCTAACAGCTCCCTTTGTTGGTCTCTAGCATCTGGAACAATAGGGAGGTACCTCTGATGCTTAAGTTTAAGTTAGTACTCAGTTATAGAGATTTACTTGTAGTTATGGCTTCATCTTCTGGGAGTAAAAGACTCTGAGGTGTCAAGTGTTGTGGAGGAAAAGTCCCAATAAAATGATGATGTAGTTCCTGGTTCTCAGTTTGAAGGGATTAAGCACTTGCTAAACCAGACACATTTTTTTAGCAAACAGGACCAAATTGTTAAATATGCGACATAGTTTCACATAAGGAAAATTCACCCAGCTAAGGTGATGAATTTGCCCTGATTTGCACAATATAAGGCTTTACATTTTAAAATCATCTCTTATTTCAAGGTTTGCAACATTGTCATATGGAAAGATGCTTACCCAAAGATCTCATTAACATATTCTATTCCAACCTAAAAATCACAAAAGGTAACCTTCAGAGTGAGGTTAATCAAAGATGAAAATTACACTTTTTGATTGGTGTCTCTGGCAAACCTCAAGTACCAAGTATAGGAAATGTCACATCCACACATCCTAGAGACCTAAACTTTGACCACAACATATAATTGAATTCAATATTTAGGCTAGAGTTCCAGGATCAAGGTTTGAGGAACATAGGCAGCTTGACTATTGATTAAAGATTACTACATTACGCCTACATTTACATATTGAGACCATGATCGACAAAGTTTGCTCAATTATGATAAGACGACATTTTTTGTAATATGGGTTATAAAAAATAACATACTGATTAATTGGCCTCGTCACATTATGAAAAAATTCTAAAATACAAGGACAATAACATGGTTATTCCCTACACTATGCTCATTCACACATCTTCCATATTTTCAACATCCACTTATCCCGCTAGACATGTGTGTACCCGAGCCGATCACACATTTTCAGAAAGAAAAAAAAATGTTGCACAAATTGAATAACTTTTGAATACATGGCGCGTGGCAATGTGAAGATCACAAAGCGCCACCACAAGTAAATGACCATGTTGAATAACCTAAACTCCAAGCCCTAGTCATGCAATCTCCCATGATGATAAAATGATTTTGCAAATAATGATTGGTATTCAAATATTATAACAATATAATTTGAGAATCAATATGCACACCAAATTAAATAATTTTTAAATAGATATGCACAGTAGATATAATATCTTCGAGATATATATGCACATCGAACTTCATAACTTTTAGATGGATATGCAAACTAAAATTGATAGAGTGCACAACATAATTGATTTGGTAGAGTGTAAAATTGACAACTTTCGCAACTGTTTTAAGTGATATTTGTATACATTTCTTGTAATGTAACATTTTAGATTGACGATGTTATACTTTTTTTTATTAATTTTGTGAAATTTACAACTTTGTTTACGTCATTTAAAATTATTTCTATATTTCTATGGTTAAATCCCAATTTCAATAACTTTGCACATTTCAACAATGTTAGAAAATTCCAACTTTTTAATTTACCTTTCTTGACAAAATAGTATCAGGAATAATTTTCTAATACCACGCAAGTGTTATATATGTGTAATTAATCACATTTCATTTGAAATAAATTTTAACCACAAGAAAATTTTAATCTTACAATTTTATTAATAAAAAAAATAAAATATCAATTATATTTATCATATCATTAACAAACTTTCTTTCACTCTCTTCATTTTTTTTACTATGTTTTCCTTAATCCAAATAATCTTATTTTTCACACACTTTCATCTAAAATTTATTGTCTCAAATCTATCTTTAAAAAATAAATAAATAAAAAAAACCCTATGTGATCTTTGCCATGAATTCCTTTACATAAATTAAACGAGGACAAGTCAAAAAGGTCACATTTGAAAGAAAAACTTTCACTTACATTATAATATAAAGATTCAAAGCACAATATGTATAGGTCACCAAATTCAGAAAGGAGGCGGCTTTATGAATCTAAAGACCTCACAAGAAATTATGAAGGCTTGAAAGGATCAATTGAGGAAAAACAAAGGGAGCTACAGGTTGAACAATTGAATACACCAACAAAAATAAAATAGACAAATATGTTAAAGTGCACGAAATTTGGAGCAAAACCTAGGATCCCCATAGTCATGTGATGCAATGCAAGGATTGATGGAGGCTTCAAGTACTAGAGATGTTGTTCCATAATAAACTGCAAGAGCCTGGATGTCCCAAACAGAAAGAAGCAGTACGGGGGTTTAATCTCAAACAGAAAGTGAGGGTTATGTCAGTCAAACACTTCTTCCTCATGTTCATGCCTGGTTAACCAGCAGGCCTCTTACTGTTCATTGACTAATGTATCTAAACCCTTTTACTGGACAAGGCCTCGTTCTAAATTTTGAATAGATCCTATATAACTAACCAAATCAACATGAGGAAACCCTATTTCTTACTATTCTTTAAAACACTGAACATGAACATAGTTAAAAGACATCCCAAAACAATCCTAGTAAACCCTTATACAACAACATCCTTCGTGACGTGAACTATGACCAGAGTTTATCTGTTTCAAAATGCTTCTATTTTCTTGCTCTTATCAAGAATTCTTATAATTTTCTCACAATGGTAGACAGCTTATCACGGATAAGAACCTTAAACCATACAAGTAAGCTTAATAGCCAATTGAATGAGACAACGGAACATTTTAAACAAGAAAGAAAGAAACCAACAGTATTTTTAAATTTGAATACATACAGTTAAAATCATGAAACAAATATCAGTAGCAAGAAAATTTAAGAAGGTCAATACCCCATTCATAACTTCTTTCTCATAAGGACGAGGAAGAAAGAGAAAACATAAAAAATAGCAGCAATGGTAACCAAATTAATCCCAACAAAAATAAAAAGAAAGATCAAGGGCTAAGGGAACAAACCTAGCTGCGCAAACTGCCCATTTGCAGCAAAATGAATTTATAGAACAGATCCAGCATATCATGATAACCACAAGCATTGATTATAGAGCAGATTCCAAGGTTCTAAAGAAATGGAGAAAGAAAGACGTACCGAATTGAATGACTTAACTAAGTGGAGGTGGCAGGAGCATGTTTGTTGGAACACGAGGAGTAATTAGGTGGAGAGTAGAAGATAGCAAACCCCATTGTTCCCTTTAAACTAATTTCAAAGAACTGAAGAAATAAAAAGAGAAAAGTTGTGACTTGGTACGGTACCTTGGTTGCGTGATTAACAGTTGTTGTCAGTTCTTGTCTGTAGTTGGAAACCTAAGACAGATAGGGTTTTTTGCGGCGGAAAAAGAACATCTAGGGTTTTTGTGACGGAGGCCAACATTATATATATATATATATATACATATATATATATATATATATATATATATATATATATATATATTAATTATAAATTATAAATTACCATAACATACCACTCATGTTCTCATGGTAAAATATTTTCTAATATAATAATTATTAATAAATTTTAATTTTTAGTTTGTGACTAGTCTTCGTATATATTAGTAATTGGTTCGTTAAACATGTATTAAGGGATATGTAATATATGGTGTAGAGTTGCAATATTTAGTATTTTGTCATTAGTTATATGAATAGTAATTTTAATTATTAATTTAATATAATTGATTTATTTATAGTTCGTAAAATTAAATTATTTTTAATTGGGAAACTAAGTAATTTTCTAAAAAAGTTTTAATTGTTTTGAATGTTTTAACAGGTGATAAATATTTAAATAAAATATATCTGTGTTAAAATAAAAAATAAAATGTTAATATCACATTGTTAATTGTTTTGAATTAGATCAAATTAGTTCAAAAATATGCAAATTAAAGTTGTTAGAGAGAAAAATATATTTGTCTCAAAATAAAAAAAATAAATTATTATTTTTTATTTTTTATTATATATTTAAAAGATAATCTTAAAATTCCATCGTCTTTAATTTTAACAAAACATTATTCTTCAAATTATGAAATTTATAAAATAAAATATATAAAATTAAAGTTCTAATAAATACTGTATCAAAACTCTTATAACAGAATTAAAATCATTAAATTAAATATCAGAAGTTTCTTAAATAAATGTTTTTTTATTTCTAACTTTGATATAATTTTTTTAAAATTATTATTATTCAGTCCATTAACAAATATATCTACAAGTTCTCCTGGAGAAGAAATAATTTACAAATAATTGTTAAGCTTTTTAATAAAATGTTTCTCTACTTCAATGTATTTAATTATGCCATGTTTTATTGAATTATGAGCTATGTGACTTCCCAGATTTATTGTCAGGATTCCATCCCATTTTACCAAGTAGTCTAGTATAATTTTTAGTCTCCTCAAGTCATTCTTCGAAGTTCTACTCAGTACGGTACGTGACTACCACATTTACATTTTACTTTTCCAGATTACCAAATTTCTACTAAGAAAATTCTCAACAACTGAACCTGCATAATTAGCATAAATATATACTTCAAGATTTACAAAATTCCTCCCAATGTCGCTTCCAAATATTTGACAATCTTTAAGAGTAGTTTATAAATATGTTTCTTTTGATTGATGTATAAAGTGAGTTAAACTCACAATAAAAATAATATCAAGTCTAGTGTGACATAAATAAACAAGTCTTCTTTCAAGCCTTTCTTACATTTATTTATTAACAGTCACACTATCCTCTTCATTTTCTAACTTTACATTTGAATCAACTGGTGTGGTTTTGGCTTAGCACATTTTATTTGTTTCTTACAATAAATAAATTTAAGTGCTATTGGATCAAGTTTCTCTTTTTGTTGTTTATGAACACAGAGAAACATAACAAATATTTTAAGAGAAATGTTAAGATAATGATTTATATGCTGATAAAATGAGTGGAGTACCATTGGACTTTTAATTGTAAAATAGTAAAGGGTAACCTGTTAATTAAATAAGTGAAGTGAGAATGGCTTCTCCCCAAAATCTTTTTGGAGCATTATCTTGAAAGAGGATTGCTCTAGTTTGTTCTAAAAGTTGTCCATGACTACAATGATACAGCTGAATATTTTTCATGATTTTATATTAAGGATTAATCATTAAAGAGCGATTTTGAATAGACTGATTCAAGTCTTCCACATAGTAAAGGCTATTCAACTTTCTAGCATGTCCAATTGTTCTTCCTAATTCCTTGTCCTACAATATACAAGAATTATTGCAAAAAATCACTTTACAAGAGGAATCTATGGTAAACTTTTGAATGGATATTAAGTTTGTGGGCAACTTAGGAACATGTAGGACATTTTTTAGGAATATGATTGGGTTTACTTAGATATCTCCTTGACCAGTTGCAGTGACGTTGTTTCCATTAGGTGTGGAGATTTTTTTTGTTATTAAGACATAAAATATGTGGAAAAGAATTCAAGGAATCATGTCATGTGATATGTGGTTCTAGAGTATAAAATCCAATTATTGGTAAAGCTAATATGTCAATGAACACGTACCTAAATATGTTAACGCAACCATAAAAAAAATTGACACACATATGAATTAGGACAAAAATTTAGCAGTGAAGGCTATAATCGTATACAATGATAGACATCGAAACACACAAAGACCAGATGTTGAGTAAGCAACAGTGGAGGCAAAAATTAGGTTTATACAACAATTAATGTTACTCAACTTTATCCAATTCATAATATATATATATATATATATATATATATATATATATATATATAAAAGTGGACCCAAATCTCACTTTACAAGTTAGTTTTGTAAGGTTAAGTTAGGCTTAAAGTCCACTTCTTAAGATAGTATCAGAGTATCCTAGCAAGGTTTGATGGTCCTATTGTGTCACTTGCTATCAGGATGCTATCAAACTACTCACAAATATCTAGTCCCACATTCAATTTTGGCAGTCTCGACGTGAGGGTTATGTGCTGAAGATCCCATATCAACCAGAGATAAAACCAAATTATAGTATATAAGTGGGTGCAAACCTCACGTTACAGGCCTTTGTAAAATTGAGTTAAGTTTAAAGTCCATTTCTTAAAAATTTGTTGTTGTAAAATTAAAAATATAAGATCAGGTGTCTTTGTTAATCTTCATTCTCCACAGTTAACATTGCAAAGTTAGGAAAAAGTTCTTTTATAGCATTTCTTACTATTCATAATTTGGTAGCTTCAGTCATGAGGACATGGGGAAATGGAGGGTGGGAAAAGGTAAACGTGTGATTGACGTACAGGATTGACTCACGAAATTAAATTCATACGACCTTACAATTTATTTCTACCTTTACTTTTGACTATACTTTTTATTTCTAACTTTATTTTTTTTTACTATACATTTTAATTAAAGGGACTATGATTCATCCACATTATATTTGAAAATGTAATAAACAACCCATGATTATCTATACTAGTATAAAACTTCCATAACTAGAGAGACATGTTGACATCATGTTGGGGTTTGATGTTATTATGAGTATCGATGTATTATTGAGAAATCAAATTGTGTACAATAATTTAAGGATAATGGAATTAAAGTTTGCATGTGATAGGCTTAAATTTGTGATTTTTTTTTTCTTTTTTTTACTTTAGGCTAAATTACTACTATCATTGACATTTATAAAGTTAATTTATTTTACCACATGTGACAATGGATTTGTAATTGTAATATAATTCTAATTTTTTTCATAAAGTTATCCATTCTATTAAAGTTATGGTTCATATATTTGATTAATCTAATAATCCTCTTGAAAATTTTGAAGATTGGAAATGATCATGAAGATATAGAAGTATTTTAAGTTGTGTTGTATTGAGTAGGAAATGAATGCAAGTTTTCTCTTTCATGATTTGTACTTGAAATTGCAATAGAATGATTTTACAAATGCATTAGAGTTTTTCTTTGTGATAAACAATTTTTAATTGATTAACATAAGTTTCTAATATGTTAAAATGTTTTTTTTTTTACTAATTTGGATGATTATAAGAAGCATTTGACTCGATCAGATAATTGTTTTAACTTATTAGAATTACTTAAAATCATGAGAAGTTTTAGCCTTTCAGTTTTAATAGATTAAATCACTTACACTTAGTCTATGTTTTGGACCCTTTTGTTTCTATCTATTAAAACAACTAGCTAAACAACTAATCTCACTAAATGAAATTATCAAATTAAAATATAGTTTTAATCCATTAAAAGTGACTGATTGAATTTCTTATAACTCTCATTTAAAAGTCATTTGACACAAATCAAAACCGTTCTTTTTGAAATTATTTTTACTTGTTTAGAGATAGGCCAAATTAAGCTAGGAGTTGCTCCTAACACTTTTTTTGTGAAATTTTGTGATCAATACATTACAAAAAAAATTAAAATCATGTATGTGGTGGTGGTTTTAGTAAAGTAGTTCTAAAAATACATAATTTTTTATATAATACCATAATGACTACTGCATTCCATATTCAAAATATGACATTTATAACTACCTTTTCATAAGGGGATACTAGTTTTGTTACCGTGTGTTTTTCATTCCCTCCATGTTTTTGTAAAATGTATGCGCGTTTTTCATAAGGGGATACCATAGCCTTTTTCATTTTCCTCCATACTCTACACTGAAAACCTAATCTTAAGTCAGTCCCAACAAATATTTGTCTCAGAATCTGCATTCAAAGCTTTGAAAATTTCTCTCATCTATTATTAAGGTTTGTAGTTCCAAGTTCTTTCATTGAAGCTTTGTTTGAAGTTTTACCTTCGATTGGAGCATTTATTGCTCTTACTGACGATGACAGGTAACAACTTCGTTCACCGATTGTTAGGGTTTCTAAGTTTCCATTTGTTTCATTGAAGCTTTGTTTGAAGCTCTTATATGCTTTCTTTCTATTTAATCTTAACACTATCTGACTATTATCTGTCATCTTATTACATATATTTCCTGGCAAGTTGAAGAAGTTAACTTTTAATTTTTACTTCATTTGACAACTGAGGTATGTAATTTGATCATTCTACTACTAAATTTGTGTCTTGATTGTATTTTTGGTACACTTTAGTTGAAAATAATTTGTTTACCAACAATGTCGTTTAAATAGTTTAGGTTGCTAAAGGGTAGCAACTCTTGAAATTCTTCTTTTATTTTCGTTTTATGTTAGAGGATTGAGATTTTTATGTAATCATGGATTTTGTAATTTATATAATACAATGTGGTTGAAACTCAAATTTGAGTTATAACACTAAATATCTGTTTGTGGTTTTCTGAGGTTCTAGGTTCTGATTCTCTTCTTGATAAACTCTTTATCTATCAGGATCCTTAATATTTACATTGATTTCTATTGTGCATTATGTTTAAATTAGAGTGAGTTGATAATGTCTGATTGTCAACTATTTGGGCTTAGTTTTGTGGTGTTGCAAATTTATTATGGCAGTATAGATGTTTGCTCAATTTTGAGTATGTGAAAGTGAAAAGTTCGAAAATGACATGTTAAATTAAAATATTTTACCTATAGAGAAAACTATTGTACTCGTTCTTGCTTGAGAAAAGAAATGTTCTAATTTTAACCTCAATTGATTTTATTTATTAATTCACACAAAAACAATTGTCACATATATATATATATATATATATATATATATATATATATATATATATATATGATTTTTTACAGTGATACCATGATGAAAAAAACATTAAGGTTCACTTTGATTTTTCTTTTTTGTTGTGCTGATTTTGTTTAAGGTGATGTTTCTTGAGTTATGTATTGTAGTGTAAGTTTAACTAGTGTAAAAACATTGAGTTATGTGCGTTGATTTCTATCCTATAAAAACATTGAAATTGTAGTCTAAGTTTAGCTAGTGTGGTTGAATTAGATGTAGCTCTTGGTACAGAGGAATCAATATAAAAATTTGTTGTTTTTATCTTTCTCTCTCTTTATCTTTCTATTTTCTCATCTAATTTTGTTTTAACTGTGTATTACTTTGAAAGCAACTAGATTTTGAAATTTAAAGATTTAATAAGATTATCGTCCTAAATGTTGTGACCTCGTCGACAATGGCAGACTTCGATTCGAAAAATTTAAGAAATAGGATGAAAAAGAAAGAAATAGAGTCGCTAAAACTATGGAAAATAAAAAAAAAAAGGAATGATTTGCAAACCAGAGATGAGTTCGGGGTCTGTTACACTTGGGGAAGGTATTAACACTCCAAATCACCTGTCTTAAGACAATACCTTTAATCGAATGAGCATAATCAAATACGGTTTATTAATTGTTTATTTTTCCCAAAAAATAGAAATAAAATGCAAATAAGAACAAAATAATAATTTTTAAATTAAAAAATCCGACAAGGATTGACCTTGCTCCTACGTATTTCTATCCATGATAGAAAATCAGAACTTACGTAGTTCTAAAACAAAATTGAGTTATTGTTTACTATAGAATTTTTTTATTTATTTTTTATTTTTTTTATGGCTTGACCCCCAACCTTTCTGAAATGCTCTTTATAACCCCCATGTGATGATTTAAATTTCTCCCAAACCTGAGTCACAATAACAACAATAACCTCCTTGTTCTCTCAACTCATAGTGAGACAGTCAAGGTTATAACTTTTAATGATTAAAGGTTCAAGGACGAAGAAAAATTTCGTTAAAAACTTAAATGGGTACATAAAGGTTTTATTCATTAAAAAAACGATATTGACTATTTGGCTCAAACTATAAAGAAATAAGAACAAAAATTGTCTTTATCACATGTAAGCATGCAAATTAACATAGATACTCAAGTAAACTCAATTATGGATAAGAAATGATAACACAAAATGAATTAAAATTTTGAAGCACAAAATCTCACATGGGTATTGTTGGTACAAAAAGCTGTCATATAATATACCACAATGACTAATTAAAAATAAAATATGAGTACACTTTTAATCACAAAAATATAAGAATAACCACAAACTTAAATTCAACAAGAAAAACACACTTAATTCACAAATATTAATTTAATTGAGAGCAATATAATAAATTCTCATAAGTAAGAAATTATTATGTGTGTTATGCAAAACTCACTCCGAAAGGAAAATAAAAAAGAACTTAATACTTAAATATGATCATTTCTACTTACCAATACAAAAGTATGATCAGTCCAAAATGATCTACATTTCATCAATTACTCAAACCTCTGTTTAGGACGGTCAGAAAATTCCTTAAAATTAGAAGTATAAAAGAGAAGGAGTTTTCAAACTAAATTTTTTGAATGAAGTGAAATATCAAGGTCTGAAATTTCTATATAAACATTATAGCAATTTCATTTTAAAATCTATTAATAAAATAATATTGAGTCTTATACTTAAAGTTATACTTAAATGAATCACGCTTTTGTCACAAGGGTCTTAAGACAATAAACGAATATTGTCTCTATTCCTAGACACAAGCTTTTATGTGATATTTTGATTCAATTTCATATTACAAAAGATATTTTCCAATGGTCTTAAAAATCAATGATCAAGTCACAAATGAACAGAACAAGCCCTAAGCACTGAAACAAAATACTAACATACTGAAAGAAAAACATTTATGATAAGACATAAATAAGACCAATATTGATTGTATGAGAATTCAAATGGTTACATCTAATCCCAAACAAAATAGAATTATCAACAGTGGAGGAGAAAAGGAAAACCCTCCAAACCCTATCTCTCATCCCAAGGCTACATTTTTATGACTCTCGGGCGAAGCCTGACTCCTAGATGGAGTGGAGAATCTAGGGTCTCCAGATTGTCTAACCCTAATGCAAAGAATCCTTTAAATATATTCCACATTGTGACGATTGTGTCTGGCCCAACTAAAGTGATGTCGAGCTCAAATGGATTCTATTAGTGTCTAAGCTTTGAAGCACAGCCTATGTGAGACATATGTTTGCTATGCAGGGTGCATTTTGACTGAATTGCTCTTGGGTCTGATTTGTGTCGGGCTCAAGTTGTGTGCCGACCTCAATTCCCTCTTCTCTTCAACCAATATTTTTTTGTTCATAATAATATAGATTTACAATATATTCTATTCAAAATAATTGATTTTGTCATAAAAATTAATCCAAAAAATATCATATAAATCAACTCTATCAAACTCTTCCAAATTTAGAATCTTGTTTGTCCTCAAGCAAAGTTAATTTGACACAAATAGACAATTATTTATCAATGGTATAACAACTCAAAAACAAGTTCACACAATGACTATAGATGTCAATCATGTATGCTCTATCCAATAAAGTTTAAAACATGATTTGTTTCCTAGTCAAGACTATGTTATGGTGCTCTCAATGCAAATGTAATAAAGAAAATACATGCAACATTTTCAATACAAATAAACAATCATAAAAAAATGTTTCCATGGACAACACAAGGCACCATTCCTCACCATAAAAAGTGTTTCACTCAAGCACATTGGTGTCTCAGGGTATGATTTTCTCTCTTCTACAACTAAATTCACATTATTTAACTTTGCTTTTTATTTCAAGAGTAAAAAAGATTCAAAAACATGCAACATCACAAGTACATTTATTGGGTTATAATGTTGCTAAGTAAAAAGAAAATTGGTTTTTCTAGATTATCAAAACGCTGTAAGCAAATAGAGCAATTAGATCAACTCATCAATTCAACACATTTTACCGTCTTGTATATGTAATCCAAATTTAAACCAAAATCAACTTTTCCATCCACATTATTTTATTTTTTACTATAGAATTTTTTTTTTAATTTTTTTTATGGCTTGACCCACAACCTTTCTAAAATGCTCTTTATACCCTCCATGTGATAATTTTAATTTCTCCCAAACTTGAGTCACACTAAGGACCATAACCTCTTTGTTCTCTCAACTCATAGTGAGGCAGTCAAGGTTAGAACTTTTAATGATTAAAGGTTCAAAGATAAAGAAAAATTTTAGTGAAAGCTCAAATGGGTACACAAAAGTTTTATTTATTAAAAAAACGATGTTGACTATTTGACTCAAACTAAAGAAATAAGAACAAAAATTGTCTTTATCACATGTAAGCATGCAAATTAATAATTAGCATAAAAACTCAAACAAAATCAACTATGGGTAAGAAATGATAGTAGACAATGAATTAAAATTCTCAAGTACAAAATCTCACATAGATATTGCTGGTACAAAAGATTATCATATAATATACTACAATTATTAATTGAAAATAAAATATGAATACACTTTTAATCACAAAAATATAAGAATAACCACAAACTTAAATTCAACAAGAAAAACACACTTAAATCACAAATGTTAATTGAAAGCAATATAATAAATTCTCATAAGTAATAAATTATCATGTGTGTTATACAAAACTCACTTCAAAAGGAGAAGAAGAAAGAACTTAATACTTAGATATCATCATTTCTACTTACCAATACAAAATTATGATCGGTCCAAAATGATCTGCATTTCATCAATTACTCAAACCTCTATGTAGGACGGTTAGAAAATTCTTTAAAATTAAAAGTGTAAAAAAGAAGAAGTTTTCAAACCAAAACTTTTAGAATGAAGTAAAATATCAAGGTCTGACATTTCTATATAAACATTATAACAATTTAATTTTAAAATCTATTAATAAAATAATATTGAGTCTTATAGTTAAAGTTATACTTACGTAAATAAAATATTTTTTTATTATATAATATTATCCATTTTTATTTTCCTTTTCTGTATTTTTTTCACATTTGTTTGTGTAGTAATGATTATTATACGAAATTATTAGGAATTAAACTTAAAAAGTAATATATTTATAACCATTAAAATAAAAATTATATTTTGGTGTGGTAGAAAACAAAATGTAAATAATTGAAAAGATAAAACTAGTAGTAAAAATTACTAATTAATCTACATATCATATAGGTAGCTAAAAAATTCTATGCTATTTACTTTGTCAACTCAATTCACTGGTAACGAAACTTAAAATATTCTGTCTTTGATTGTATATTTCTTTAGTTTTATTTATGATAGCATATAGATTTCTTTGGTAAATTAATTGTAAGAACACAAGAATTAATTCCATAACTCAAGGCTGTTCACAGAAGATAAATGATTTACTAGAAGTCACACATTACAATTTTCTTTATAAATCTAACGAGACAATTTTCCTGTGGCTCGGGCTCATTTCCTAAGTCATTTGAATCACTACACAACAGATGGACAGTTGTGCTCTTGACTACCAATCCATGACCAAAAGTCACAAAAATCTCCACCTTGTCTCCTGATCCTAAATTTGACATTATGCCATGCCAATCTTCATCATTAAATGAAATTACTGTGCCATGGTTGTGTATCTGGCATGTGCACTTCGTGTAATTAACAATTAAGACAGTAGTAAGTTCAGGTTCAAAGATTTTGGAGGTTGGTAAATAAACAACCCACAAAGCCATTCCCTTAACGACACGATCTTGAGGCACAGTGAAAGAAACAGAATGTCCCTGACCCATATGGGCCAACCAATAAGGATCATTGTTACCTGGGAGAGAAACATCACATGACTCACTGCTTGCAAATACCTGTATCATGTGATAAACAAGGGTATGCTTATATAAACAAAAATGTTATACATGGCTAAACCAAATCTGGTTAATAGTTTTGTTGTGTATATATCACCATACTTTTTTAAGGGATTTAGAATACTTTCTATTTTTATCTCAGTTTATATTTTTATTATCATTAGGAACAAAACAATCATGAAGCTAGTAAAGCAAGAAAGTGGAAATCAATTTGCTAGTACTTAGTATAAGCATAATCACTTGATTAGTAAAATTTTTAAATGAAGTCATGGGGCTATCGAAAAGAAGGGTTCTAAAAGTTTAGTATTGTAGTTTCTACTAGATACTTCACTAGGATTATTTGATGTTCTCTCAAATAATAGCCAAAATGGTGGTGAAGGTAATAAACAAAGGGAAAGCTAGAGAAAAACCTTAGGTATGCTATAACTTACAGTGTTGAAGCATTCTTTGTATCGTCCAACACCAGTCAGAGAAGACCATAGGTGATGCTTTGAAATTCCTGTGTCTGTAATATTTGCACCATATTCGACCAGTACAGTTTTTACTTGCTCTGATAGTTGAAACTCGACGTCACATTGCACCAAAACACTTTTAAGGTTTGGAAGGCTCCTAAGCAAGGGTGCAATATCATCCCAACTATTGTCCTCCATATCTATGAACGAATGAATACAAGATACAGGATTCGTTGTTGGCGACATCCGAGACCGAATGATAGAAGGAAAAAGATTATGTGACAATCCCTCAAATCTACTTAGGGATATATATCCAATGCTTTTTGAGCTTACAATTGCAAAAGGAACTTGTTTCACAGTTGTATTTTCAGTTATTAGAGCTATCAAGGATTCCATTTGCGCTATATCTTTTTCCAATAGGTCAATTTTTGGACAACCACAAAGAATGAGAGTTTTTAAAGATTTCAGCATATATATCTCGTTGGGGAGATTGCTTAAACTTGTACAGTCCTTCAAATTTAGCAATGTAAGATAGGAGAGACATCCAATAGAACAGTGTACTTTGTGCAATCTTGGACAATCTTTGAGAATGAGTTGTTCAAGACTTGGTAGTCCGGAAAAGTCAGGGGTTTCTGTCAAGTACTTGGAGTGACTAAGATTAAGGACTTTTAGACACGTCAAAACCTTCAAGAAGATAGTTTTTGATAAAATATTAGAGAAGAAAATGAAAAAAACGAAATAGTTATAAGTGGAAACAAATACTAACTTCAAAAGAAAATGGCACATAATAAAAACCTGGGGTTCTTCCCAAACGATTCGAAGAAGACTGTGTTTTAAGTCAATCGCTATTGCATCATGCAGGTAAAAGTCGTTAGGTAGGTATTCTAAAGTAAACCCTTGCAAACTGATCCATCTTAGTTTCTTAGAAGGGTACTCAGAATGTCCAGCGAGTTTCAGCAGACTAAATGGTTCTCTTACCTCAAAAGGATAACTTTCGAAGATATATCCTCTGGTAGACAATCTCTGAATGACTTTTGTTCCCTCAGATGAAAAGAGCTAAGAAAAACAAATGTATTGCACATGAGAAAGCAACCACTTCCTAAAGAAGTTTCAAAACCACAGGTAAAGGATGTTCTTACCGTCTTCTCTAATAGTACATATTCTTCATTGCCATCTAAGCACAGTTGACAGTTCTTGTCAGGTTCCTTTCTCGAAATTTTACGAATAACTTTTCTTCCCATTCTTCGTAGCAACGGATGCACTCCTAATTTGCTGTTCTTGTTAACTTGTATGAGGCTACGCTCTATGAGAACTCTTATTCCACTATCAGCGTCTATTCCACAGCCATTTAGGATCTTCGTAACATAGCCTCTGCCCGTACCAGCAAAGGAAGAACATACATCAAGGAATAAATCTTTTTCCATTTCATCGTGTAAACCGTCGAAGCTTATTTTCAATATCTGCGGATCTTCATGTTGGGGAATATTGTCTATTCTTAGCAATACTCTATTCCATTCTTCTATCGTCCTTTGGTATAAATAAGTTCCAATGACTTCAAGAGCTAAAGGTAGTCCTCCACAATGAGCAACTACTCTTTTTGCAAGGAGATGGTATTCTTCTTTTGGTTTTGCTTCTCTAAATGCATGCCAACTAAGAAGCTCAAGAGACTCGTCTGCGTTCATTGGATTTATCCGAAAAACAGAATCAGATTGATGCATCCTTAGTTTTTCATTTGTTGTTGTAATGATTATTGCACTTCCCTCACCAAACCGTGCTCTACTTCCGCATAGGTCTATCAATGGACGATGATCATGCACATCTTCAAGTACAATGAGCACCCTTTTCCCATAAAGTCTTTCCCGAATCATACTTCTTCCCATCTCAACACTAGGTAGCTTTACCTTTGTTTTTAGGATATCTGAAAAAAGTTGTTCTTGTAAATCAACATGCCCTCTTCTTCGACTAACTTGTGCAACATCTTCAATGAAACTTTTCTTCGTAAATGTAGCATGAATTTGATGGTAGATGGCTTTCGCAAGGGTGGTTTTACCCGATCCTTCCTGTCCACATATCACTATCTTACAAACTTGCGTGGATTTATTAATGGTTCGAATCACATCTTCCACCCGGGATTGTAATCCAACTGGAAATTTAGTAGCAGACAAGGCTGCTAAATTAAGAACGCTCTTTACAATTTTGTCCACTAGTTCAGCATCACTCCTTCAAGGTCAATAATAATTATAGAAGAAGTCATGTATTACAAAAATTGAAGTACAAGCTTAAAATATGCTTATTCAGTGAGTGATTTACCTGTAATTGCTCTCATCCCATCCAAAGATACTTGCAGCTTTGGTGAGTGCATGGCTCCATCTGGACATGCCATCCTCCAGTTGGTGTCCTGAGAATGTTTGCTGTGCAGTTGCTTTGAAGGCTTTTCCAAAATCGCCCTTTTGAAGACGTACATCAGATGGCTGAATTTCGTAATAAACAGGCAGAACATGTCGGCAATAGGTTTGGCGCCATTTGATGATTTGTTGAAGCTGATGAAGACACCAAGCAGATCGAGAATAGGTTTTGGTGAAAACAACAATTGCTACCCGACAGAGATTTAGAATAGGTTGTTGGATGTGCACTGGGTTCACTGCATTCTCGTGGTGAAGGAAAGTGGTGAAGCCAACGGTAGAGAGAGCAGAATCGAGATGAGAAACAAATGTCCTTTGGATATCTTCTCCAGCAAAGTTGATTAGCACATCCCACATCGGTGGGAATTTGGAAGTTGAAGTGGAGAATTCCATGGAAGGAATTGATGACTTCATGAAGTGTTAGAGGATAAAGCAATAATGGAACACAGTCAAAAAGATGATTTGTACAGACACGGAACTAGAGTAGCCAAAGATTAGTACACTCTTTCTTTAAAAAAATATTAATTTGACACTTGGAGAAAACATTCATTATTAATAAAATAATAATATTTTGGTAGTGTTAAATGATGGAGCTACGCACTCACCAAAGCAGCAAATTTCTTCGGATGGGATGAGAGCAATTACAGGTAAATCACTCACTCAATGAGCATATTTTATGCTTCTGATTTGATTTAATTTTGGTACTAATTGACTTCTTCCATAATTGCTATTGAACTTGAAGGAGTGATGCTGAACTAGTGGACAAGATTGTTAAGAGCGTCCTTAATTTACCAGTCTTGTCTGCTACTAAATTTCCAGTTGGATTACAATCCCACGTGGAAGATCTTAGCTCTTTTCATCTAAAGGGACAAAAGTCATTCAGAGATTGCCTACCGGAAGAGATTTCTTCAAACGTTATCCTTTAAAGATAAAAGACCCATCAAGACCGTTGAAACTCGTTCGACATTCTGAGTACCTTTCTAAGAAACTGAGATGGATCAGCTTGCAAGGGTTTTCTTCAGAATACCTACCTAACGACTTTTATATACATGATGCAATAGCGATAAACTTAAAACACAGTCTTCTTCGATTCTTTTGGAAAAAAACCCAGGTTTTTATTACGTGCCATTTTCTTTTAAAGTTAGTATTTGTTTCCACTTATAACTATTTCATTGTTTTCATTTTCTTCTCTAATATTTTATCAAAAACTTTGTTCTTGAAGGTTTTGACGTGGCTAAAAGTTCTTAATCTTAGTCAGTCCAAGTGCTTAATAGAAACCCCTGACTTTTCCAGACTACCAAGTCTTGAACAGCTCATTCTCAGAGATTGTCCAAGATTGCACACAGTACACCAGTCTATTGGATGTCTCTGTTATCTTATATTGCTAAATTTGAAGGACTGTACAAGTCTATGCAATCTCCCCAGCGAGATATATATGTTGAAATCTTTAAAAACTCTCATTCTTTGTGGTTGTCCAAAAATTGACCTATTGGAAAAAGATATAGTTCAAATGGAATCCTTGATAACTCTAATTGCTGAAAATACAGTTGTGCAACAAGTGCCTTTTTCAATTTTAAGTTCAAAAAGCATTGGATATATATCCCTAAGCGGATTTGAGGGATTGTCACATAATCTACTTCCTTCTATCATTCGGTCTCGGAGGTCGCCAACAAAGGATCCCCTATCTTATATTCATTCGTTCATGGATATGGAGAATAATAGTTGGGATGATATTGCACCATTGCTTAACAACCTTGCAAATCTTCGGAGTGTTTTGGTGCAATGTGACCCCAAGTTTCAACTATCTAAGCAAGTAAAAACTATAATGGTCGAATATGGTGCAAATATTACAGAATCAGGAATTTCAAAGCATCACTTCAGATCTTCTCTTACTGGTGTTGGAAGATACAATTACAAAGAATTCTTTAATACTGTGTTCGATAGCATACCTGAGGTTCTTCTCTAGCTTTCCCTTTGTTTATTAACTTCACCATCATTTTAGCTATTATTTGAGAGGAGATAATATAATTTATCTAGTAGAAACTACAATACTGAACTTTTAGCACCCTTCGCTTGGATAGCCCCACGACTTCATTTAAAAGTACATTTTAAGTATCAACTAACCAATTGATTATATGCTTATACTAAGTACTATTAACAAATTGATTTCCACTTTCTTGCTTTACTAGCTTTATGATTGTTTTATTCCCAATGATTGTAGAAATATAAACTAAGAGAGACAAAAACATAAATCGATTCTAAATTCCTAGTGATATATACACAACAAAACCATTATCTAGATTTGTTTTAATCATGTATAACATTTTAGTAAACATGCCCTTGTTTATCACATGATACAGGTATTTGCAAGCAGTGAGTCATGTGAAGTTTCTCTCCCAGGTGACAATGATCCTTATTGGTTAGCCCATATGGGTGAGGGACATTCTGTTTCTTTCACTGTACCTCGAAATCGTAACATGAAGGGAATGGCTTTGTATGTCGTTTATTCATCAACCTCTGAACTTGTGGTAACTGAATGTTTTGGAAGTGTCTTAATTGTTAATTACACAAAGTACACATTGCAGATACACAATCACGGCACAATACTTTCCTTTAATGATGAAGATTGGCATCACATGATGTCAAATTTAGGATTAGAGACAACGTTAGAGATTTTTGTGACACTTGGTCATGTCCAGAACACAGTTGTCTATATGATATGTAGTGAATCAAATTACTCAGAAAAGGAGTCATATGACTTAGAAAAGGAGCCGAATGACTTAGAAAAGGAGCCCGACCCAAAGAAAAATTCCCTCATTAGATTCATGAAAAAAATTGTAACGTGACTTCTCTCGAAAGTCATTTATCTTCTTTGAGAACAGCAAGATCCTTTTAGTTATGGAATTAATCCTTGTCGTTCATTGTAATTTAATTTTTGTGATCCTTTCCTTGTTTTTTTAGTGTAGCTTAGAGTTAAGAAATTCATGTTTATTTTACTCTGTTTCTGGCTCTTCCGCTTTACTTGAGTTGTTCATTTATTTGCCTTCTAGTTGTTCCTTTCGTCAATTCTTTTTCATTTTATTCAGAAGTCCTGGTAAAAAAAATAATTCGTTATGTGTTTTGCTTTGGTATCTGCTAGGTAGTCTCTGTTTTTGTTTCAACAAAAGAAGCACCTTAGCCTCATCCCTTTAAGACTAAATGAAACAAAGTTTAATTTCATTTCTCAGTTATGTATACTGATTCTATTTGTTTTATGTATAATTTAAATATATTAATTTTTTTCATTTACCTTTTTGAGTTTCTTTATAGTTTTCAGTTATGTACAAGTCACGTAATTTTTAACTTCTCAATTTTCAACTAAAATATTTTTCAATATAGTCATGATCTTACAAATTATTTTAATTTCTAAAAATGGTTTTAAAATTAATATTCATTTGACATACAAGTCTAAATATAATCTTTTAGAAAATCCATAAAAAGGTAAAAATAAGTATAATAGTTACTAAAATTAGAAATGTGTACAGTTAGTAATTGTGCATTTGTTAGTAAAGAAAGTTTGAAGATTTGTTCATGTGCAAGCATTCCAAATCAGTGGGATGGGTTAAAAAAGTTTTTAAAAGTTTTAAAATATTAAACTGATTTGATTAATGTTTTGAAATATCAATACCAATTACCAACCACAAAAATAAAATTAAAAAAAAATAAATTATGTATTTTTTTTTAAATCTTAAACTTTAAACTCTAAATCATAAATCTTAAAATAAAAATCAAACTAAGGCCGACAATCTAGACAAACTGAAGTACTTTCAAACTACCGGCAATTAGCTTCTCGACCGTCCTTAGAATGTTAATAAAGAGGTTTAGTCGTTGCACAAACCAACCAAACAATTCAAAATCAAATGCAGAAAATAAAAATGAGAAATTGAATAGAAGGAAAGCCACCCTTAAATCTTAAAATTGATTTAAATCCCATTTCCATAATGAAAACCTAACCCATAATCAAAGGAAGAAAGGTACTTTCATCCTTTCTCTTCACAACATTTTGCTTCCAACAATGTAATGATGGTGAATGAATTGCATGAACAAAACTAAGGTGGTATGAGCAGGGTGGAGTGTGAGCAAGAGGAGTGTGAGTCGGAAAAAGGTGTTCTTGGATTTCCTTTTGGAATCAAGGTTCTCAGTCTTTTGATTGGAGTGAGTTGTTTTTAGTCACATCTTCATATAGGTTATATGATATATTAAAGACAACAGGTAATAAATCTAATATAAATTACCTACGATTTAAAAACTTGGTCTTAAGTACCCATATTTTAATAATTATTGTTCATAATTGTCCACGTTTTATAACATGTTTCTTAAAATAACTTGGCAGCATTTTTCCCATATACTTTGAGTTAAAGCCAGCAAAAACTTATTGTACAGTCAACAATCAAAAATGGTTGCTTATCCCTATTTTAGGCAATGATTTTTGAGTTCTTGACATGTCAACGTGGCCTAAAGTGAAAAGTAGTATATAAGAGGTAAACTTAGAAAAAAAAAATAGTACTTAGAATATTTTTTAATGTTATTCTGGCACAAAATAAAATTTTCACTAACAGATTAAGGCTCTTACAAGCAATGGCCAGAAGACTTTAAAATTACAATATTATGCATTCTAGCTCCATTTAGCAAGATCTTAGATGTTATTTCGTTATAATCCAAATGGTCATTGCCATTATCCAAGAACTAATTAAGAAGAGGAGGAGGTGCATTATATGAGAAACCAACATAGACAAGGTAATTTTTCCAATTCAAATAATTCTTATCCTAACAATTTCTCACAAGGTGGGAGAATAATCAAACTTAATGTTATGGTTTGAAGCAAGGTGCAAGACCATGAAGTGGAGAATCTCCATATCAAAAACAACAACATTATCTACCACAACATGAGTAGTAGTCAGAGTTAGAAGATAGTTTAGAGAAGTTCATGCAAGCTTCCTTGGTGAACTATGCAAGCTTCCTTGGCAAACTAAAAGCATATTGAGGCTTCAATCAAGAATATAGAGATACAAGTAAGCTAGTTAAGTAAACAACTTTTGGAGCAACATGCAAGTCATTTTTCTATTAATATTTAGACTAACCCAAAAGAGTATTACAAATCCATTACTACAAGAAGTGGTAAAAAGATTGGTAAGGAAATTGGAGACAATTTAGTTGTTTGAGAGATGGGGTTGGACAAAAATGAGAGTAAGTTTGAAAAAAAAGAGAAAATGATGAAGGAAAGGGAGAAGAAATTGTGACGGAAAAAGTACAAATAAAGGGATGCTATAATAATATAAAAGAAAAGAAAAAGAAAGTGAAAAGAAAAATGAAAGAAATGAGATATCACAACTCAAGAGTTTATTCTATCCTAATGCTCCTTTAAAGAAAGATAAAGAAAGGTTATTTTCACACAATTCATAGACATACAAGAAATTGCAAATTAACATTCCTTTTATGAAAACAATGGAACAAATGCCAACATATGTTAAGTTTAGGAAGGAATACCTTACAAAGGAAAAAAGTTCTCATAAGAAAATGTGGAGCTTGAACAGGTTGTAGTGAATAAAAAATAAAATTCTTTGCCCACAAGTTTCTACTTCACTCTAACTTCCACTTTCTCTCACACCCTTTGTCCCTCTCTAGTGAAAATGGATGTATTCAAATACTCTTTCTGGTGCCATTGAAACTCTAATTTTCCAAAGGGTTATGTTTTCCATTTTTTCCACACTATTGTTTTATTTGTTTCCAAGGTACCTTACTTAACAAAAAAAAATGTAGTGGGACTTCGAGCAACTCTTGGATGAACAGTTGAAGAAGTCCTTCAAAGAATCAGAGCTTGGGAAACTTTAATTGACTTCAAGGTCCAATCCAAGAAAAATACATCAAAAACCAACAAACCAGAGGAGGAATACACTTAATTGTGGCACTGCACATGCACTACCCTTTCTACACGTTTCTGTTACAAAGCTGTTTCATTTTGTCCTTTTCTCTTTTAGCAATAATAAAAGTTTGTTAGCCTTTCTTTTACACAAATAGTTTGCCACCTCACTATAGATGGACTATTCTCTACTGTCTTATGTAATTATATATAGTGTTGTTGTTGCATCAATAAAATTAAGAGAGAGAATATTTCTTTTCTCCTTTAGCAAATCCACTCTCAATTTCTTCATGGTATCATGAGCGGCTCTCGTAAAATGGCTAGAGGAAATACTAGCACTTCTGCTAGTTTCGGTACAACAAACTCATTTCAGCCACTCAATGACAATCAAAATAATCAAAATCTAGATCCCTCTCAAGACCCATCATCCCCATATTACATACATCCTAGTGAAAATCCATCCAACATCATGGTTTCATCACTTCTTGTTGGCCCCAACTATCATAATTGGGCACGATCCATGAAACGGGCTATGATAGCTAAGAACAAGTTCGGTTTTCTCTCCAGCACTATTCTGATGCCAGATCTTCATCATCCCTTGTATCCTCTTTGGCAACGGTAAAACAACCTCATCCATTCATGGCTGATGCACTCAGTTTCCCCTCAAATTGCTCAAAGCATGGATGCGATTGAAGTCGTTTCAGCGATATAGAACAACTTGCGTGAACGAATTTAACAAAGTGACTTGCTGAGGGTAGGGGAACTCCAACAGGACCTCTACTCCCTCAAGCAATGCGCTCTCTCTGTAAGTGATTTCTTTACAGAGCTCACAACCATTTGGAAGAATTAGAAAATTACAGTTCAACTTTCCATCTTATTTGTATTGTGTGATGCTCTTGCGTTTCAGGTCGTAAAGTTGTTGTCTATAAAAGGGATGATCAGCTCCTTCGTTTCCTTTTGGGGCTGAATGAAGAATATGTTGTTGTTCGTTCCCAAATTCTTTTGATGGATCCAATACCCTCCCTCAATCGTGCATTCTCCATTATTTGCCAACAAGAACGCTAACACCGTACTGGTCATTTTGACGAAGTGGGTGTCTTCCCCAATGTTGTTTCAGCGTGTCGTCCTTCCCTTAGTAAAAGCAAGGGGTTAGGATCACAGATGTCGACTTTCTACAAGGGACTTGATACGTCCAATACAGGGGACCCGATAAGATGTGTTCCCATTATGGAAATCGAGGTCACACCATTGAAATTTGTTTCAAAAAGCATGGATACCCATCGGGATGGGGCACCCGAGAATCAACCACCTATGTTAACAATGTTGTTGCCGACACCGATGCAGAAGGCACCATTCCTATTGCTCCACAATCCTCCCAGATGCCTGTGCAAGGTTTTTCTCCAGAGCAGATTCAACCTCCTGACCTTTCTTCAACATTCAAACACCACACCCATGACCTCTCTTTCTCCTACCGCCGAAGCTTTTGCTTCCCAAGCCCAGGTTTTAAAAATTCCTACCACTTTCACGTCATGTATCAATCTCTCTCAAAATCCTAGTATTGTTCCCAGGATAATAGATTTAGGAGCTTCAGACCATATTTGCATTTCCCTGGCCCAATTCTCATCCTACCATCATATTAAGCCCATTAAAATTAAAATTCCAAATGGAACCTTTGTCACAGCCTAAATCAGGGGCACAGTCCAATTCTCTCCTAGTTTTCTCTTGTTTAATATATTATTTGTTCCACAATTCACACACAATTTTCTCTTTGTTTCTCAACTCACCCATTCATTAATTTGTTCACTTACTTTCTCTTCTAATTTTTGTGTCATTTAGGATATTTGGTCAAAGAAGATGATTGGTTCGATTAGACAACTTAGTGGCTTGTTGATAAGTACCAATTTTTAGTGTTTTTATACATTATAAATTTGAGTACTTATGGGTTTAAGTGATCTTTAAGATAATAATTACCTCCGAATTGAGAGTTTTTGGATTTACTTTGTTAATTTGAGTCATGAGTCAAAAGAAGGCATTTTATCTTAATTATTGTGAATTTCAGGTGTAAAGAATGAAGGAATTTAGAGCTTGGAATTTGCATAAAAAGAAGAAATGAAAAAGATTTGAAAAGAAGAGTTGCTCAAGCGAGGAAAGTTCGCCTAGACGAAAATAGTCCAGGAATGTATATAAGTTGCAGAGGAGAATTTGTCCGGGTGACGTTGGAGTGAGGCAACTGAAGGGGATCTCGCTCGAGCGAGGATGGTTTCGCCCAGGCGAGATCAGTCAAGAGGGTACATCAAATTTTTGCCTAAGCAAGGTGTTTTCGCCCGAGCGAAAAGTCACTTAACCTAAGCCCGAAAACGTGTTTAAAAGAGGATTTTAGGGTTTTGGAAAGGGGATTTGGATTTGGAGGAATGTAAAAGCAGTCAAGAACAAGAACTATTGAGGATTCTTTGTCTTCTTTGCAATCTTTCTTCCTTGGAGTGTAATGGCTACCATGAGTAGCTAAATTCTTCATCTTTGAGATTGAATGTAATCTTTTGAACTCATTTGTATTTTGGTGATTTTAAATAAAATACAGAATTTCTACTCCATTGGTATTTTCATCTTGCATTTAATGCTAGATTTTATTTGATCAATAGAGTCTTGATCTTGATTCTTGAATTAACTCGGAAGTACTTTTGAGTTTCTGAATTAGACAAAAATACTCAATATATTGAAATACTAGGGATAGGTTTCAGTGTATTGATTGCTATAACATCAATTCTTAATGTTGGGTAATTTATAAAATAGCTGAGGGATTAGTGTTTAGGAAATTACCTTATGAATTTCATATCAGAGGAATCAATGTGAATGATTATTATATGTGCATCAATCGTGAGTAGTTACTAATATTGTATTTTATTATTAAATCCAAAATATTAATGAGGGAGATAGATGAAGTTCAATCCCAGAGTCCTTCTAGATCTTGAAAACTCTCTTTTTAATTGCTATTTATTCTTTGATTGTCTTTATTGTTTAATAATTTAAATTGCTCTCAATTCATCTTGAAACCTTTAATTTCTTAGTGAGTTGTTAATTTGAGATTTGATAGCAAAATTGTTCTATGTGGGATCGACATCCTTACTTTATAAATCTATATTACTTTTGACTCGGTACACTTGCCGAAAAAGGTCAACACTTGTATTACATTTATAAGCAACTTTTAGCCTCTCACATCTCTACTTGCCATCACATTGACACTGCCCTCACTAGTCATCCTTCTCAACAAATTAATTTTGAACACATTTGGCATTATAGACTTGGACATTTATCTCCTCAACGTTTACAACATCTTCACAAACAATTTCCTTACATTAATTGTCCCAATTTTGATATTTGTGATATTTGTCAATTTGCTAAACAAAAACGCTTGTCATTTTCTCCCAGCATTTACTCACATTTTTTATTTAATATATTTTGACATTTGGGGACCTTTCAGTTACATCTATTCACGGGCACAAATACTTTCTTATTGTTCTTGATGATTACTCCTGCTTCACATGGATTCTTTTGTTAAACTAAGAGTGAAGTAAGACAAGGTGTGCGTGATTTCGTTACTTATGCCAAAATCCATTTTAATTCTTCTATTAAAAGTATTAGAAGTGACAATGCCCCTGAATTTAAACTTGATCAATTTTACTCTCAACAGGGCATTTTGCACCAAACTAGTTGTCGTGAAACTCTCCAACAAAATGGCCGTGTTGAATGCAAACACCAACACATTTTAAATGTTGCCCGTGCTTTCCTTTTTCAATCCAATCTTCCAAAAAAAATTTGGTCCTATGTCATTACTCATGCTAGTGTGTTTTTGGGTTTTAAAATTGGTATGAAAGGATATATTTTTTATGATCTTACAACTAAGGAAATAAATGTCACCCGTAATGCAATTTTTTCAGAACTGACATTCCCTTACCAATCCCAGCCCCAAATTAACTCATCTGTTAGTCCACCAGGACCAATCCATGAAGACCCCTACTCCCTCCTCCTCCTCTCACACCACTAACCACTTTCCCCCACCTCGCCACTCTTCTCAATTGAAAATCGCTCCTTCTCACCTTTGCGACTTCCTTTGCTACAATGCCACTGTTTCGTCGAACTCGCCTTTCCTCTCTTCCACCTCGTATCCTCTGCCACGGTACATTTCTTACACCTCTCTCTCTGGTCCCCATCGCACTCTCCCTCTGGCTTTGTCAATAGAAACAGAACCCTCCACCTATGCCCAATCCTCTCGGTTTGAATGTTGGCACAATGCTATGAGTAATGAACTTGTTGCTCTTGAGGAAAACAAAACATGGACTCTGGTGGATTTACCACCTAATGTCAAACCAATCGGCAATAAATGGGTTTTTAAGATTAAACACCATGCTGATGGGTCGGTCGAGCATTATAAAGCTCGGCTTGTGGCAAAAGGTTACACCCAAACAGAAGGCTTGGATTATTTTGATACATTTTCCCCAATAGCCAAAATGACCACTTTGTGTCTCCTTCTCACTTTGGCTTCCATGAACAACTGGTTCTTACACCAACTTGACGTTAACAACGCTTTTTTGCATGGTGATTTAGATGAAACTGTGTATATGCAAGTGCCCATGGGTGCCCATGGTGATTTAGATGCATTTGCAATTCAAAATTAAAAATTTGGGCACTCTCAATTATTTCCTCGGTATTGAAATTTCCCACTCCCGTGATGGCATTTTTCTTTCCCAACAAAGTTATTGCATTCACCTTCTTGACGATGCTGAACTCTTAGGGTGCAAACCTACTTCCACTCCTTTCGCTTCGAAGACTCATCTTCACCTTGATTCCTCTGATCCTTTAGATGATCATCGATACTTTAAGAAGTACTTTATAACACTCAGATCCTCCCAATTGTATTCAGATCTTAAACTAGATCGTCAGCATTATCAAATGCATTATCTCAACACAACTCACGAATAAAGAACCTCGTCTCTGAACCCGATCTTAATCCCTCTAATCAAGGACTTATGTCATCAATGCAGGACCACCCACCCGAAGAACCTCAAGCACTGAAAGAAGACAAGAAGACTAACTAATCGATGTCATTTTCCACAATTTAACAAAATAATTGGAGAGATGGATCATCTACGATCATGACTTGTGGCTATATAAGGAGAGTCTTTTTTGTTCATTTTTCATACTTAAATGAGAATAAGAGTTCCTTTGAAAGGTCTTTTTGAGAGTTATAGTGAGTTTGAGTTCTTCTTTTCTAGTGTTCAGTCTTATCTTGAGAAATTTTCTCAAATAATGACTTTCTTGACACTTATCCTTGGAAGATTTCTTCAAGGTGGCATGTTCTTCATCCTTCCTTCTTCTTAATCCATTTTAGTTTCCATTTTACATACTTTATTGTTTCCTTGTTGCATTTCTCAATTGTCGAATGCATAAAACTATGGTATCTTCTCATGCTTGTGCCATTCTTGTATTTTCTTTGGTTGGGTTTTGTTCTTCATCTCCTAATGATTTGATCTAGATCTTACAAACCTTCCTAGAATCATATCACCTTTGTGGAAAAGGATGAGAGATAGATGGTTATTCTAGAATGGTAGACGTTTGAGCTCTGCTATTAGAAAGTGTATCAAAAGTTGAGCTATTCAAAGGTTCGAAATAAATCTCTTAGGAATGTAAGAGATGTTGAACTATTCTGATAGGGTAGACTTAGCCCTTCTTTGTTCAAGTTCCACTACACTGTATCAGACTCACTAACCCACTTAGCCAGACTGTCTAACGCAATATGAGTCTCAGACTATTGCTTTTCAAGTTCTTGCATACTCTTCCTTGATATCAAGGTAATAACACTGACATTCTTTGGATATAACAGTCTGAGATGGGATCTTATCAAAGCCTTGAGAATGCAGTTGGTTGATACTGGTGGTCATTTGCCCAATATGATTTTCCAAACCCTAAATGGTTGCCTCAGTTCTCTATTATAAATTCATGTTGTGCCCAACAATTTTCTTCATCATGTCTTCGAAAGAAGGTTCATTCTTGGTTAGTACAACAACTGGTTATGGCAATTATTGTTGTTGTTAGCGTAAATGTGAAGGTTGGTACGTTGGTCTAGCAGTATGTTGTTGATATGGCATACGAACTTGTTGTTATTGTTGTCAGTTGTTCCCTAATAGGATGTTCCTCCAACATGGGTTGTGTTTGTTAGAGGTGAGATCACGGTTATATTATTGTTGTTAGTGATCAGATAGTCTATTGTGAAAAGTAAATTCAATAGATGGTCTATCATTATTGTAGATGTTTGCAGCATGTGCTTGAGGGCACAATATATGTTCCCTCCTTCAAATTCATGCAATGTGGGACAAGAATTAATATAATGATTATTAGAAGTACAAATCCCACATATCTTAACAACTATCTGAGACATGGCTAGCTACTTTAGGATAGATGCTAGATCCTTTGGTTTGGTTTCCAACTTTGAATAGTCAGTACCTATAATCCCCATTGTTGGCAATTTTGTTGTCTTGTATTTGGTGAAGCCACCTCAAACCAAGTACAAAGGAGACTTGAAGGTAAATTAATATCAGTGTGTGTTGTCTTGTCACATGTACGCATCATATGTTATAGGAATGAGCTCTAATAATCCTTTATGTTTTTGAAATATAAAACTGGAATTGGACTAAATATGTTTTAGTAAAAATGGTTCACTAAAGTTTTCAAAGGATTATTTTTCAAAAATAGTAAGTAGAAAAATCCTGTTAGCAGGAAATCAATCGATTTAAATCTGTTTTCAATTGATTGTTTTTATAAAACAGTAAAAGATTTTAAAACAGTTTTGGAGACATATAACAATTTGTGAAAACGCATCTTTTACCAAGAGACAAAATTGAGAATGTATGAGAACAGAAAAATGAGAGAAAAGTGAACTAAGAGGCTTTTGATCAAAAGGAACCAAGAAATTCTTGGAGCTCATCCCTGAACTGTGACTACATTGCACTATTTTACATTGGTTTTTGATTCAGATAAGTCACTTCAATCTCTTTTCTTCAACTGATTTGTATTGTTGTGATTGTAATGGATTTTTTCTTTTCAATTTCATTTCTTTTCTTCAACTGATTTGTATTGTTGTGATTATTACAATGGATTTTTTCTTTTCAATTTCATTGATTGGAAGGTATATTGGGCCTACAATTGTATATGGTTTACCTTTGTACGGGTGTGGTAGGGTTCTGCATTATGTATGGTGTGATCTTGCAGAGTGCAAGATTGGTTCTTGATTGTATTTTTTGAATATTAGTATTCTTTAGTGAAATTTCTTTGCTTGTTGGCAAGGAGATTGGATGTTGCTCTTGAGGAAGAATGAACCAATATAAATCCTTTTTTTCTTTCTCTCTCTTTCCCTTAATCTTGATTTGTGTTTCAATTCTACATAAATTTTTGTCTTTTGCACAAATTTTCAATTATTTGTTTTTGCAATTCTGTAACTTAATCAACTATTTTTCTGTGCTATTGATTTGTCAAAAAATTGAAATTGATTGTTTTGAAATTTAATTCATTGAATTTTTCAAACAAGAATTTGATAATTTTAAATTCATTATTTTTAAATTTTAATTGATTAGTATTTCAGGGTGAATGTTTCATCATAACAATCTAAGAGACTCTTTGTTTGAAATGGGGTATAGAGCAACAAAATAGACTCTTTATTTAATGGGTATAGAGGAGCATAATAGACTCTTCATTTAAAATGGAGCTGGAACTTCGAATGAGAATAAGCGTGCAACCAACAAAATAGACTTTTCATTTAATTACATGATTGGGTGGTGTTAGGGTGACAACACATTAATTTTTTTTAAAATGCATTGTGGGTTGTACGAACCGCAATACAAAAATATTTATAAATACATTGCGGGTTGTACAACCCGCAATATAATTTTTTTTAAATGCATTGCTGGTTGTACAAACCGCAATACATTTAGAAATATTTATACTTGCGGTTTGTACAACCTGCAATGTAAAAGGTGCAGAAAAAAATAATTGCAGGTTGTACAATCCGCAATGATAATATTTTTTAATTGCATTGCAGTTTGTGCAATCCGCGAAAAGAAAAAATAATTGAATCATAATTACCATTGACGAAGGGTATTCTTGTGCTTCACTCAAGGCTAAAATGGGAATATGCAAAATTATGGAGGTGCAGGAAGTCAGTATGGAGGTGCAGGAAGAATCAGTCTTGAAAGAATTGCTATCGAGTTTGGTCACGCCCGGTGTGATAAAAGTGAACCCCACTAAGACATCGATTTTTTTGAGTCCTAACCTAACTCATTTTGCATTTCAAATTTATTCTATTAGTCGTCACATGCTAACGCTCTTAATTCCCAAACCATACTTAGAGTTTCAATTTAATCTTTCTTGCACACCTCTGTCTACACATTGTTAAAAAAATCACCCTGCGAGCTAGATGAAACCACTCCCTTAACTCATTGACAATATCTTAAATTCAAACTTTCGCTTTGCAATAGTCAAGAAACTTGTTTTCATCTTTCTTGGTTTATTTCAAGTTTTATTTAGCAATTGTTAGACTTAAAAGATATTGGTTATAGTTTTATGGTAATTTGTGTTGGTTTTGTTTGGCGCATTCAACTGTTGTCAAATTGGGTTTGCTATTTTTGTGTTCATGGTGCACGGCTTGGGTTCTTTGAGCATGGTGCCACTTATCCAAAAAGTTATTTATGCTATGAGCTCGACACGCCTACATTGCCCCCAACTCAGTTCATGAATATTTGTGTTAATTATTTTGTTTTTCTTTCTAAATAATACTCTGGATAATAAGTAGTTTTTATGCTAATTGAGATGCTATCTTATGGTTCTTGATGTTTGTTGGATTAATTTTTGAAGATGACATCTTCTTCTCCTTTCAAGAAGTAGAAGAATGTAGAGAGGTAGTCCTTTATAGGCTAGAAGAGGAAGTGGAAGTTGTATTCTGAGAAGTTTCTCTCCAATATACATGAGAAACATTATGCTTTTGTGGAGAATTGGAGAATGATCATGGAGAGGAAGATTAACTTAAAGTCACGGGAGGTTATTGAGTTTCAGGGGAACTCCAAAGAAGACATTGAGGTAGGATGGGTGCCTACCCTAAACCTACCAAAATATAGCAATAGTTAAAGAATTCTATGCTAGTGCTATGACTGAGGGGGACAGATTCCCCACATACACTACCTACATTTGGGGCAAGAGGATTTTGTTTGATGCTGCTACTGCCAACTTATTCCATGATATTGATGTTCAGTTTTGAGACCACTCATGCCAATGTGCTCAGTTGGCTAATGGAAGAGTTGATCATGCTGAGATCAAGCGTATGGTATGCCTTCTAGGAGGCATCTTTGTCAGAAATAGGGAACAACAACCTCTACACAAAAAGATGTCACTTTAGTTTACTAGCTAGAATTTGGGTGACTTTCATTCACTCCAACCTCTCTCCTAGCTCTCATGTCTAAGATGTTACCGAGGGTCAGTCCATCATCCTATTCAGCATTTTGATAGGAAGGTCGACGAATGTGGTATGCCATTGCATATGAGATTAATCAATGTGTCAATATGTCAAACACTACTAGTCTGAGGAACCCTTCCTTAATTACTCATCTACGCAGGATAGCTAGAGTGGTGATAACATTTATTTTTATCATATTTTTAGGTTTAGGATAAACTAAAATGAACTCTTTCTAAGCTTAGAACCGGCTAAATCTCATGTTTTTATCTTTTTTTATTAAAAATTTCATTTTTGTTATAAATAATTGGTCACTTGAGTTTTTAATCAAATTTTACTTTAAATGTCGTTCATTTTGTTAAATAATTGAACATAAAGTATTGGATAAAAAAGAGCAAGTCGTGCCAAATACCACTTTAGCTAGGTTGAGGCCAAGAAGCTACACGGATTTGAAGTCCAGCTCGACGCCACTTTAGCTAGGTCAGGCTTGGACATTGCTAGCCTAGCTCCTATTTGTATTTAAAGAGGTCTCTACATTAGGGTTAGGCACTTCACTCCACTCCATCTGAGAGGCAAGCTCTGTCTGGGAGTCAGAAAAATGTAGACTTGGGATGTCAACTAGGATTTTGCCATTTTAAAATTTTTCAAATTTTGATGCAAACCTAAACTGGTGCCTAGCTCAACTTTTTGGCGCCCAACCCCAGCTCATAAAAAAACAAAAAACAAAATTTGGGTCTGAGCTCCAGCCATATCATAGGAGGGGTAAGTCTGTCCAGGATGTGAAAGTTGATGATGCCGAAGAAGAAAAAAAATTTAGTTTTATTTTATTGTTTTTCTCTTTAAATTTCAGTGTTTTTATTTTTTTTTGTTCAATTTTATCTTTTTTTATTTTATTTTGATAATAAATTGTGTAACTTGGCTAATATGACGTATATGAGGCATTTGGTTGTATGACTTGGATTAAGTTTTACATAACACTGATGATGATTTCTTACTAATGAGAATTTATTGTATTGTTTTCTATTATCAACTATGAATTAACTGTGTTTTTCTTATTGGGTTTAAGTATGTAGTTGCTCTTGTGTTTTTGTGATTGAAAGTGCATTCATATTATTTTATTTGTAACTAATAATTGTAGCATAATTTATTACAGCTTTTGATACCAACAATGTGAGATTTTGGGCTTCAGAGTTTAAATCCATTATGTGTTATCACTTTTGACTCATAATTGATTTTGCTTGAGTTTCTATACTAATTATTTTATCTACATGCCTAGATGTGATCAAGGCCAATTTTTTTAGTTCATTATAATTTGAGCCAAATAGCTAACCTTGTTTTTTCATTAATAAAACCTTTGTGCACCCTTTTGAGCTTTAAAAGAAATTTTCTTCATCCTTGAACCTTTAATCCTTAAATATTTTAACCTTGATTTCCTTTAAGCTGAGAGAGCAAGAGAACAAGGAGATCATGATCCTTAGTGTGATTCAGGTTTGGAGAAAAAACTATATTTTAATTATTTTTTCATAAATTTATTTTCTTGCTTATCAATTTAAATATTGGGAATAATTTGTTCTCTTAATTTGTTATCTAAATTTATTATCAATTTTATTTATTGTCATGTATTGCACAAGTCCCTTACGAGAGAATAATATATTTATTACTTGCTACATTTGCAATTGGTTCACTTGTTATTGAACACAAAAAGTGTTAAGAAGTGGATGTCTCACTTCCACCTTTTGAGTGATCTTGTTAGATGATCAATATAAATTATATCACTAGATTTTGTCTAGCAAGAGAAGGGCCAATTGCACCAACACTACTACGGGGACGAGCTCAGTCTGCCATTGAGTAAGGAGCATTTTGATGTTTCAATGTAACATTTTGACGCTTCTCCCCAAGCAATCTTTTAGGCTCAAGCTATGGTGATAGACACCCTACGGGGACTTTCATTGCATGGACCAGGATCCCCACCAGCATTTCAAGTACCCTCAGTTGAGGAATTCACAACTTATGATACTTGGCTTAGGGCACAAACCCATTTTGTAGGGGGGAGTGAGACTGTAGATGCTGATGCAGAAGATTATGCTAAAGTATCATATATTTAGCTTACTACTGAGGATTTTTTTATTTAGACTTTAATTTCTATTTTTTTATTTTTTTTTTACTTGTCCTTAATTTTTGTTTTTAAATTATTCTTTCTTTTGTTTATTAGATATGTAACTAAGCTAAGTGATAATTATGATGCAATTGTTGACTTGGAGTAAGTTTTACCTGTCTCTGATGACGAATTTATATATGTTGTTGTCTATTAAAATATGTGAATTGATTATGTTGCTTTTGTTGAAAATTACGTTTGTTGTTGCTCTTTTGCATTTCTATGATTGAAAGTGAATTTATGATTATGGCATATATTATGTGGCAACTTTAGTATTAACACTCCATCTAGGTGAGATTTTTGTGCTTCATAGTTAAATTCAGTAAGTACTATAACTTTAAACTCATAATTGAGTTTGCTTGAGTTTATTTGCTAATTATTTCATTAACATGTTTACAAATGATCAAGGCCACATTTGTTTATTTCAATTTAGTCTAAGCCAAATAGTTAACCTTGTTTTGATAAAATAAAACCTTTGTGCACCCAGCCTTAAAAGAAATTATTTTTCATCCTTGAATCCCTTATCCTTGTTAAGAATTAATTACTACCTCACTTTTAGTAAAGAGAGTAATGAGATCATGCTCCTTAGTGTGATTCAAGTTTGGATAATTATTAAAAATAATACATAAGGGGTATAAAGTGCAATTCGGAAAAGGTTGTGGGTCAAGCTAATTTAAAAAAAAAAAGAAATAAATAGATTTGGTGGAAAAGTTAATAATGGGTTAAAGTCTGATTTTTAAATAATAGAAGGTAGAATTTTATGAATTTTTTAGTTGATTAAATTGTTCTCTTTGCTTGATTGAACTGTTTGATTATCCAAAAAATAAAAACAATTTTTTTCTTAGCCCAACCACATTACAATTCAATAAAAGTCCTTATGATGTTGCATGCTTTTTAAGATTATTGGAAAATTAAATTGTGGGAAATTAGTGGTAGAAGAGAGAAAGATGTAGTCTGAGACACTAGTGTGCTCTAGTGAAATACTTTTTGTGGTGAGGAATGATACCTTTAGTTGTTCATTGAACGCATTGTGCCATTGATAAGGTTACACCATTATCTATTACATCTACACTGTGAGCACCATAATTTATTATTGACAAGGACACACTTTTCCTCTTTGAGATTGATTTCAGCAGGAGCATACATGATTAACATCTGAATAATTACGTGAATTTGTCTCTAAGTTGTGTATACCATTGCTAAGTAGTGTCTACCTGTACCAAGTTACCTTTGCTTGAGGACAAACAAGGTTCTATATTTGAGGGAGTTTGATAACATTGGTTTTTATCATATTTTTTAGATAATTTTTATAATGAAATTAACTCTTCTTAAGTTTGGAATTTTTTTATTTTTTTCTTTTAGTAGGTTTTTGTTAATAATTGATTACTAGAATACGATAATGGAAGGTTATATGAATTCCTCTTATTATGTCTAAGAAATTGAACATGAAGCATTCAATTAAAAAAAAATAAGGATTGGAACCCTTAAAGGAGGTTACAGAGAGGAAGTTGACGCAAGACAATTGAGCACAACTTTAGGACATTGAGCTCGGTGCCACTGAAGTTAGGTCAGGCACCAGTTGGGTCGAGGGCCTCTGGATGGAATTGCGCTTAACATCACTAGAGCTGAGCCATGCACGAATGTCGTTGAAACCAATCTATTTAAAGATTGTATACGTAAGGGTTAGTTATCTTCAGCCAGAGAGGAGCAAAAGTCAAACTTGGACGACAACTTTAGGGTTCATTGGTGTAATCATCTTCTTCAATTGTTCATTTTCTATGTTTGGTCTCTTCATTCCTATTAAGAGCTAAACCTATTGTTGTTGGGGTTAGATGTTACGTACTGAATTCTCATATAATTAATATTGGTTTAATTTCTTTTCAATGACAGTATTTTTATTTTATACTTAATGTTTGTTGTGGTAATCATTTTGATATTTGATTCTTAGGGTATTGGAAAATATCATTTGTAATTCAGAACTAAATTGAAATGTCATATGAATGCTTATGTTTAGGAATAAAACATAATTCATTTCTTGTCTCTTGTAGCAAAAGTAAGTTTTGTTTATATAATTGATCAAGGAATTGACGGTTAATAGGTAAGTCTAGGCTCATTCACTTAAGGAATTAGGGTTTGGGTATTATTATAGGTTGACATTGACAATTGTTTTTATGATTGAGAGTGAGGATTGGTGAAGTGTAACTTTGGCAATTTCATCCCGTTGATCTTTATCTTTTTTTCTACATTCCAAGTATTTGACAAAAATACCTAAAAAGATATTTAATTTGTTTTCAGACAGTTTTATTTTTTTTTCTCGTAACAATCAAAATTATGAAATTATTCATTAGTCTAATTTTATTAGAATTGTAAATATTATTGTATATCACACAAGTTTTTTTTTTTTTTTTGAGAAATGATGATATTTATTACTTGTTACATTTACTGCTAGTGTACATGTGATTAGAAGTAAAGTTAAACCTAACATGTACCTGTATAACTAGACAACTCTAACAAAAGAGATATATTAAGTTGGTATGCCTTTCGCAAGCACATTCCAATCTTGGACATTCAAAAGGAAAGATATCTAAAGACAAAATTCGTAAAGATCTAGGCTGCGTAGAAAAGAGAAAGTAGTTTTGGAGAACTATTTTGATTTGAATAAGAACAAGTTTGATGTAGGTCAATCAAAAAAAAGATTGCATTTAGGAGTCCTAATATTTTAATGGGTCAATATGTAAATTTAAACTATTACCTGTCTTTTCTTTAAGTTAAAAAAAATATATAATACATTGATAAAAAAAATGGACCATAACTTGTGCTGAATGTTCCTTTGTCCAATACCACATTATGTTTCAAAAGTTTCTCTTGAAACCAAAGGTTCGTTTATGGCATGAATTTATAAGACCTGCTTAGGTTCACATACGACAAGAAAGAAGCACGTTTCATAGCAATTCAGCGTTAAATTTGGACAGATGCAATAAAAACGCCAATAGAATCGCGAATAGAGATTTCACGTGGGAGTGACGACTATTTACACTGTTTGGGCCTAAAATTTTCAGAATCTAATAGTTTCACCATTAGTTTTTCTAGCTTCTTTGATCGTAAAGTAGGTTTAACTACAATGGAATTTCCATAAACTGTGCAAGGGTCTTTTCCCAAAAGAGGACTCCCAATACACCAGCCTCCAGGTGTAAAGTGACCATTTGATCTTCTCAGGAGTTCCTTGTCAATTTTGTCAAGAACTGGGTCATCCTTGGCAAACTTCCGAGCAAAAGGAATACCACTTCGGACCATGTCATCAAAATGCTCCAACTTCAAGAACAAAGGATGCTGTTTTGGCGGGTTGTCCCACCTTATATAACGTAAATCATGATTAATGGTCGTGTTTTGATAGTCCTTATGATTGCAAATGACCGTATGGAAGTACCCCTCTGGGGATGAAAGAAAATTCGTGTAATACATGAGGAGAGTGCGAGGAAGATTATCCCAACCCCAAACACAAAACTCCAGAAACGACTTTGTCAAGACAATCCACGAAGAACCTGGATGAAAGCCACAAAATACCATTAGGTAGAACAACTAAGACTTATTCACAAATACTAATAAGAAAAATTATCAAAGTAAAATGAAGCAAATTGGACTTTCTATTCCTCAATTATACATAGCATGTTTACTATGTTATACAAAAGCTCTATGTAGTAAACAAAACTAAAAGCAACAGCAAGACCTCTGATGTTTCCAGAAATATAAATATGAGCTAATAAGAGAACTCCATTGAAATCTTCTAAAGAAACTTGTATGTTTGATGACTCAGCCTTCGTATTGGATTCCAGGTAAATTTACTTGGGGTCAATTTATTTTATTAGAACATCGAAACAAACTTCAATCATTTGGTCAATGAAATGGCTTAGCATTCATTCCAATGCTTTGTATAGAAAGACAATACAAATATGCTAACCACTTTCCCAATACCGTTTTAGATCACTTTGGCTAGTTAGACCATTAAATTCATGAAATGACAGATCTAATTAGAATAATTCCTTAATCCGCTATTATATTGAACTATGGTCAATAAGAAATAACAGCATCTGCAGAGCCTATCATGCATGCCGAAGTCATTGTTACTCTGATGTTGATCTTTATGACAATAAAAAAACTAAGGTTCCCTAGTTCCATAGGTCCTCGCTTCAACAAGGTATGAGGAAGGGTAATTGTAAGCAGTCTTCACCTTTCATATGCAAAGAGACTGTTTCAGAATTAAAGCTTCATTACTGTTACACCAGGGTTCGTCCCCCATTCATATTTAACACAACGAAACAAAAAAACATACAAGATAGAATAGGAGGTGCGTAAGAGTAACTTAAGCAGCATATATTTATAAAGAAAAATGAGAAGAGAAAAACATGGGGAGACGGTTAGGACCTAGAAGAAAATATGTCAACGAAGATGCTGCATAATTAATACCTGTGAATAATTTGAACGATGAAGGAATAGACCTCTTCTCTTTAGCCCAGTAAACGCCAGATTTCTTCAAATGATATAAGCCTGGATCTACAATGATCGGTCTAGCTCTTTGATGCCTGATGCCACAGTTATTACAGGTACGCAAAATTATGAACAAATAGTTTAGCAACAAATTGAGACAATATCAAAGAATAGGTAATGTACATACTCTTTCCAACCAATATTACTGGTATGCTCAATGAAATTTACATCCCTGGGCAAGAATGAAAAGATGTGCAAGATATCTGAAGCAAGTTACATGGAAAAAGGTCAGCAAAATAAACATAATTTATATTTGTGAAACAGACTTGGATTCATTAATATACATATTAATATGACCAAATTATAGTATATAAATAGGTATAAACCTCACATAACAGTCTTGTGAGATTAAAGGCTTAAATTCCACTTTTTTTATGATGGTATCAAAGTCAATCAAACCCTATCCTAGTCAAGTTTGCTGAACCTATTATATCATTCACTATTAAGTTCCACCCTAGTCCCATGATAGAGATGTCTAGTCCTTGAGGTGAGGAAGTGTGTTGAAGATCTACATCAATTAGATATATGAATAAATTATAATATATAAGTGTGTAAAAATCTCACCTTACAAGTCGGTTTTATAAGATTGAGTTACACTTAAATTTTTATTTTTTAAGAATTAAAAGCCAAAAGCACTAAAGGAAAAGTACTTGTTCATGTAATTGACAAGTTAGATAAGAATGGTCAAATGAGAACTTGAAACATTTCCTTCTTATCCATATACTACCAGGAATATGGCATCTTAATAGAACAAATAAGGAATTTCTTCGTTGAATATAATGCTTAGCTTGCAAACTTCCAACCAATGTCTAAAGGTCCAAATTCTCTCACAGGTAAGCAAGATAATCTCTTCCTTCACCTTTCCTGTCATTTAAATCCAACATGCCAGATTTCTTCAACCAATCAACTTAAGTAACTATCTAAACTAGATGATAACCCATTCTTTCAATTTAGTCACACCAATCATCTTCAAAGAGTTCATTTCTTGAATTTTGAAAACACCATTGAAGAAGGTGAGTGGGTAATTAAGCACGAAAATTACTTTAGAGATAGAAATAAGGTTAAAATTTAATTTAGGAACACAAAAGAACATTATGAATAATAATGTAAATAAGCATGCCTGAATAGTATGATGTGATCGAAGCACCATTAGGCAACTTAATATGAATAGGTTTAATTTTAAAATAAGCTTCAAAACAATCTAAAGAACAAGTGATATGATAATAGGTATGTCCTAAATCTATTATCCATGGAGTAGAGCCTAAATGACATGTGGACAAAGTAAGAACGAAATTACTAAAACTGCAATTGTTACCAAGACTTGGGTTTATATTTTGCAGAGAGTGAGAAAGGTTAACATGACTACATTGTGTTGTTGCTTGTGCTTGTGCCAATAGAGTCACTAGGTTGTTGGAGAAGAGCAATTAAACATTGATTTGAGCTATTGTAATATTAGGACCACTTAAACTATGTAAATGTGTAACAATCAAACTCTCTAAAATAAGGAAATAAAAATATGTTGAAATGAATAGGACAATTCTAATGATATTTTTCTGTGAATTACAATGAGATATTGAGGATATTTTTATCCTAATAATCCTCTATTTACAATACTTCTACTCAAATTGGTAAATGAATATCAATCATTCCCAATTTATCTACAAAATCAGGGAATCTACCCTAAAGAATCTCCTTAGTAAAAATAACTTCTATCTGAAGTCTTGTAAGGACATGGATTGTAATCACAAGACCTCTGTTAAATTATCTTTGATGAAGTGTCTGCCAATTTCAATATGTTTGATTTTATCATGTTGCATTTGATTATGGGTCATGCTCATGGCTCTGACTTATCACAATACAATTGCATAAGGATGTCAACCTTGATTTTAAGATCATCAAGTACAATTTCATCGGTAGTCCTTCACACACACGCACACCTTGAGCAAGGGCTCAAAATTCAACTCTTACACTAGAATGAGATAATCCTTAGCTTTTTTTCCTTTTTTTTTTTTTACTTGTTAAGGTTATCAGACTTTCTCCAAGAGTCACCTTCTTAGTCCATGTTTACAGACTTCTCATTGTCCATCAGATGACTCTATTCTAGTGTTAACTCCTCCGCCCCCTCCGACTCCAACAGTTGAACCTGATCTTCCTATTCTCATTCGTAAGGTATACGTTTTACCCATAACCCCTCTCTACATTATACTACTTTAAGCTACCATAGACTATCTCAACCCTTTTATACCTGCCTTTCATCTATTTGTTGTATGTCTATTCCAAAATCTGTAGGTACCAGTGTTATTAAATATCCGCTATGGCGGCGCCATGGCTGAAAGTGATGGCAGTTTTAGAGCTGGCCGCCACCACATGGCGATGGCAAAGCGGCTTTCCCGTGGCGGTCGCTTTCCAGATCACGTGATGGTACAGTGGATCGAAATAGACGGAAAAGGCAGTGGAGGTGCAGCAAGTGCGGAGGTGCGGAAAGCATGGATGCACGGCGGTCGTGGAGCGCAACGGCTCACAGAGGGCTAAGGCACAACTACAGGAGGAGATGGCTGGTGGCAACCCTAATTTAAAGTGGTAGTTTAGAGTGAATTGGGCCTTACCTGACCCAATTAATTTACCCTAACTGCTGTGTGTTTTATTGACTCGAGCCCTACCCGAGTTCAACAACTAAAAATTAACCTAGCAGTTGTAATTTAACCTAAGTTAACCTAACAGCTGCAATTTAACCTAGTTTAACCTAGCAACAACAGCTATAATTCTTAACTTTTCAAGTGAATCGGGTCAAACACCTTCTTTGGAGAAATTTAAGGCATTGAGTGCATAGGAGTAAGGAATATTACTTGCGAATGCTAAGGAGCAATTACCTGAGTCTACAAGTTTTGTTAATCTGTCCAACAAACCCCTTAATTTTAGAATCTCTTGCGTTGAACTCCCTTGTGGGTCGAGTTTTCTGATTATCGGACATTTTTGAGGTTTGAAGTATGGCAATGCAAGCCTAGAAGGAATACAGTGGAAGAAAGAAAGGTTTGTGGTGTTGCACCAATGCTAGCTGCACAAATGAATGCAACGGAAGAAAAAAAAAAGGGGGTGTGGTTTTGTAACAATGCAAACTGCGTATGAGATTACATAGGCTCTCCAAAGATTTTAGAGCTCTGACACCATGTCAGAAAAATTGTTTTTGATGATATTCATAGAGGAGAAGAACAACTACTCTTAAATAGAATACAAAAAACTTAATAAATTAAAATCCTAATTTATGATAGACACACTCTAGCCCTATAATTTAAGCTCAACAATCATGTACATTAAATAAAAATATATTGTTGGTTTATTAATCCTCCTAATTATGGAATGCAATTAAATCTCCTAATTATGTAATTCAACTTGTACAAGGAAATATTGTCTGCAATATAAATCAAGGGATTCTAACAAGAACTAAGAATAGATCAATGAACACATAACATATAATGTTCTTTACCTCAGCAGCATTAAGAACCTATAGTAGAAAGAAGACAAGGCAGAAGAATAATCAAAGAAGATTTGTGATGACAACAAAATAACAGAGAGAATTGCATACCACACACTAAGCACCTCCCAACACAGAAATCCTTGAATATAGAATTCTTTTTCTTTTACCTCATACTATTCCTTGGTCCCCATCTTTCAAATCACCCTCCATGTGGCTATTTTGCATAACTAACTTTCCCTCCTCATCTAGCTAAGAATTATTGTGCATGCATGTTACATCAACAAAAATAGTTACTAAGTACTTCCCAAAATGATTTCAGATCTGTCAAATAGTTTGTTACTGTCTATGAGCTTTGTGTGAGTCTGTAAATTTCCTCCTAGAGCTATGCAATATGCAACAAGTCATTTTGAGAGAAGCATTTCTTAGGTCGTTCCAAATGGCATCCACATGATCAAAGTAAAGGGCAGTTTGAGAGATAGATTGAGACAAGGAGGTTAAGTTCCATGATATGATCAAATTGTTACAACAATTCCACATAGAATGCAACAAGTTGGTGGGTTGTGGAATACGAACGGAGTCATTGAGAAAACCCTTACTGTTTTTAAAGATGACGGCCATTGAGAAGGAGCACGACTGAAAGTGATAGTTGTTTTCAGATAAGACTAGAGTGACGATGACCGAATAAGGATTCTCACTTGGATGAATGTAATAAGGACTCGAAGGGTTTTGCCTTAGGTCAACGGTATTTATCTCATGATTGTTAGTAGTTGATGAACACATGGATATAAAGGGGCGTTAACAAAGCCCAAGATGAGAGTTTTGATACCATAACACAAATTTGGATATATGGGAGAAAGGAACTAAAGGTGATAATGGCTACCAAATAGACATTACTTTGAGAATGTTAAATTCATTATCGGAATGTAATGCAGGAAGAGTTAAATAACCAACATAAACAATTACCACTCAATAAAAGATTGAAGAAGAATATCCCTGATAGAAGGTAAAATTTGTAAACTAGCATAACAAACTTAATACAGGACAGCAGGTTTTTAGAGTTTTATACGCTAGGGGAGAAAAATCAGAATTCTCATTTGATACCAATTGGCTTGCTATGGGCTGCTCATTTGATAGGATCCATCATAAACAGAAAACAGTGAACCATAAAATTCTCCTCTAGGATTATCATGTAGCCCAACCCCAAAGGTAGAAAAATATTGTTTTTCCTGCTCCTTTGTAGAAGCATATTAACAAACAGAAATTACTGTTGTGACATCAATATTTATGATAGGTGAAAAATCCTATCCATAGGCAGATCATGCACCAAAACAGAATAAGTAGAAGAGTGACTGCATTGATGATGAGAAAATGGAAGAAGATGCTGGAAATAGCAAGAGCAGAAGCTACCAGCCAAGAAAAGTCCTCTGTCCCCAAGCACAATGTCAAATACACTCTAACGTTTTCAAAGAGATAATTTCCTATATAAACAAACCTCATCTGGTCTGTTTTTCTCACACCTCTAACTTACTCTACCTCCTAAAGCCTCTTCAAGAGCCCTCAGGAATATCCGTGTAGGGGCCTAGGCTGAGATTTAGCATATGTTTGAGTGAGGTTTCGGTGGAAAAGGAAATAAAGTTTAAATTAAGATTTATATCATGTTTAGAAAAATAAATAAAAATATTTGCTTTATAAAAATATAAACAAAAAAATTAGAGCATTAAGTTTGTGCCTATCTATCATTTAAAAAATTAAATTAGAGAATATGTTAGATCCCAATTTGCTGAGTTAATTTGGATCCAGTTCATACCAGTTTATAATCACTATAAATGGAATGGAAGACCAACTTACTTTTAAGGATTAACTCTCAGTTTATCCATTTCTTCCTTTTCTTCTTTGAAATTGAAAAGGCTTTAAAAACTGATCATATATAAGTTAGTTGTGGCGTTTTGTTGCATCCTTGTGATCAGGGCTAGGGAAATTCATGCTATTTTAGCTATTAGAATATCATTTTTCTTCTTTGGTGAGACCCGAGTGCCAAAGTCCTTGAATAGAAAATCACAAACTAATGCAAGCACATCTCACACATGCTGAAACCACTGAACATACAATTAAGTTCCGCTTCTGACAATCATCCCCAAGCATGGCAAGGAATTGGATTCATAAATTAAAACACTGTAAATACAATGTTGGATTCCTTTTAGAAAATTGAATTTTACTTATATACCAGTGGGGAACATAGATCTCATGGTGTTTAGTTCTGTGAAAAGAAAAAGAGGGAGATCAAAAAGGACTTTAAACGAAGTTACTAAAAGTGGTATCATGGTAAATAAAACCTCCGAAGATTTAGCCTTTATCCGAGCTAAATGACTTTTTGTAATCCGTGTAACTGATCTTTGCAAGTTGCACAAGATTTTGTTATTGTTGTCTAATCGTTAAGCACAACAGTAACAATTCATGAATTGCTCAGGTGAGTCTAGCTTTGAGTCTAGGACGATATGAACCACAGTTAAACATTAAAATCAATTAGCCGACAACCAACAAAGCCTGTAAAAGATCCACCACAACCATACTAATTAATGTATCACTCCGCACTCTTGAGTTGGAAACTACCATTACCTTCTTAGAACTTAAGTTTAACTCAACCCTAAATTTAGTTTATAGGGTGAGGACTGACTTCTACTTTTACAGTCCTTTGTAGCATGGAGCCAAAATAACAAAACAAAAGAAAACGAAATTAAGCACCCAAATCACATGGAAAAAGTGGGAAAGTTTGTTATACCAAGGAGACACATGTCAAATGATCTGGGAGAAAGGGACACGAGAAGAAGCACTAGGCTGAGGAGGAGAGGAATGTTTTATTGGAAGGCTTTGGAGAATCAGAGGGTATCCATGTGGTATGGCCCAATTCCCTTTGATTCTTCTCTCATTTTTGAGCTCATCCTTCTCTGTCTTCCTCTGTTTATTCTAATTGATTCTCTATCAGGTTGTTGGTGTGATTGTGATCATTGATAACTTTACAGTCACTATAGTTACTCTATTATAGCCAATTATAGTTTTAAATTCCACTCACTGATACTTCTAACTTTCAGTTTGTTCCCATATTCTGTTATTTCATTAAATATACATCCATAACTTTCCATCCTTCCATCCCATTTACTGCAATTTAAGTTTTTTTCTTTTTCGCAACTAGATTAAGAATAAAAATAAATATACCACTCTTTGAAACATTTTTACTAAAATAATCCAATTTTCTCAATAAACACACTACTTTTATTGAGAAAGACAAGGTAACTAATTTAGGGACAAATTGGACATATAACAATAAATATCTAAGACTTCTATCATTGTGGGATGAAGGGAGTATACATTATTTTTACTACAGCAATGGTCAATATGCAATCAACAACACACACCCCTCATGTTGATGACGGGGAGGTTGGACCTCTTGGGATGGTTCAATGATGCCATAAGAAAGGCTGGTCTTATATGCTTAAGAGCATCTCCACCTGATTACAATAGTGTTCCTTTATCAATAAAAATACTGTTTTAATACGGCCCTGCAAACATAACTTCTTTAAAATTGAAAAGACTTGCTTTAACTCTCTTCAATTTTAAGAATTGAATGTTGGTATTATTTAAGGAACCCTTGTAAGAAACTTCTATTGGAAATGCTTGAGAGCAACCAACAAGAGAAATCCTAGTAGAATCCTAAAATCTGGGTTTGTACTAGGAGTCAATTCTAACTGTTTCCCATTTGGGTGAATGTGCAATCATCTGGAAAAGGGTAACACTAGACATTTAAAGAGCAAAGAGGAGTGACAGACCGTCTTGGGAGAGAAGTGGATAATCAGAGGCACTGAGATTGAGAAACCAGTCCCAATTGGGAACCCTCTTGAGCAACAGGGCAATGCCGTGAAGAGTAGAAGCAACCATGGTGGGGCCCTTGTAGGTGACCAAATCAGCCTTACCCACGACCATGACGTTCCCAAACGCCGCAAACACAGGCTCGAACTTCACATACTTGGCCAGCTCGAGCCTCTCCTCATCAGAAGCTTCTAGATCGAGATGGAGCAGGTAGTAGTTCCTAGGATGATACACTGCCTGAAGGACCCTCTTCAGCTGCGCTCCCTCCCCTTTTGTGCCCGTCAACATGTACGCCAATCTGGGAAGACCCACTCCTACTTCTTCCGTTAAATTGAGCGGAGAAGAAGACCATGATGCAGAAGAATAAGAAGATGATGAAGATGATGAAGAAGAAGAGGGTTTGGGGAGGGTAAGAAGCAAGAGGATAATGCATATTGTTACAACGGCGATGATCATCGTCCATTTTTTTGGTCGGTAGGAGTGGTGGTGGTTGTGGGAATTATGGTTTCGTTTCATGTTGTTGAGTTTCCAACACTTGTTACCTGTTGTTTGTTGGGTTTCTCTTGTTATGTTTTTTGTCGGCTTCATCGTTGGTTGAAATTGCCTTCAGTTGGGTGGGGTAGCGTGTGTTCATTTGTGGGATTTTCTGTCAATTTGTGAGAGAGACCTGCTACTGCTTTTTCGTTCCTATGTCTCTGCCAACCCGAGTCAATAATTTATCTTTAAAGGGTAAATATATTTCAAATTTTTAGGAGTATCCAACTTTTTTAATAATTATCTAATAAATAGTAAATTTCAGTTTAAACTTTTAGAAAAATATTTTATTATTTCATTATATTCGGTTTTTTTAACTAGTTCCTAAAACACTTTAAATTTTTTTCATGATCCCTTATTTTTTTTATTATGATAATTGATATTTTTCGTCACGTAAGAGTTAATGTATATTAGAAACATTCATAATAAAATTGACAAAAAAAAAGTGAGATATTTAAGCCAAAGTTTTTAATTTATTAATTAATTTGAAAAAGTTATTAATACTTAAACTAAAAATTAGTTTTTTATCGCGATATAAAATTTATTTAACCTTCTTTTAATATATATTTTTGGACTTGTATAACTTTAGTCCATGTATTCATTTATTTTATTTTATTTTATCTCCTTTTTTCCTTTTAGTTTCTATACGTGTTAATTTATTTAGTTTGATTATGATCTTTATCCTTAAAGCATCATAAACTTTTATTTGTCCTTATATTTGTTTGTCAAATCTAATAGAAAATACTACACGTATTGGATAAATTTAAATGTGGACCTAATGGTGTAACAATTTTTAGGGAAAAACTTCGGCAACGGATCAACTTTTAAAATACTAACAATATCTTTGATATTTTATTTCAAATTTACAGGATATGTTTTCTGAAAATAAGTTTTACAAAATATTTTTCAAAGCATGAATTTTATATTTAAAAATGTAAGATTTACGTTTTAGGAAAATTTTAATTTTAGGTCATTGAATTTGTTGCATAATCTAAAATATATAATTTAGAATGCATTCAAGATAATATAAAAATATATTTAAAATTATATAATTTAAAATTTATTTTTAAATTTTTACTTTATGTAATTTGAAATACCTTTCAATAACATATAATTTAAAATATTATTTTAAATTTTGTAATTTGAAAATATATTTTATGTTATATTGTTTGAAATATATGTTTAAATTACATAATTTAAAAATATTTTTTAAATTGTATAATATTTTCATATTACGTAATTGAAAATTATATTTTAGATTGTATAATTTAAAATATTTTATAAATTGTATAGTCTAAAATACTTTATAAATTATATAATTTAAAATACATTTTCAGATTGTATAATTGAAAACATATTTTTTAGTTTCAGATTCATAATCCATACTAGATTTTCAAATTATGCAATTGAGAATATTTCTAACTTATGGATAATTTTAATTTTTTCCATACTTAGGGAGATACGGAGTTGTTAATTTCCAGTATTCTGATTGAATTTGAGTAAAAAAAATATTGGAGTAGAAAAAGGAGGATTGAAGGCTTAAAAGAATGAGAGAAATGAGTAAAATTTGAGCAAAAGAAATCAACCCCAACCTAGCATACATGAGCTTGACGCAAGAGAATCCGAGAGTAAGGTCAAAGAAAGATAACTTCTTCCTGTACCTCCATATCATCTTCTTGCACCTCTATAGTCTAGGCAAATTTACCGTTTAACCCTTTTTAAAAAAATTCATACCCCATAATACCCTCCACCACCCTTCACATCCTTTCTTCCTCCACTTTGCCTGTACCCCATTCGAACTCCACCTACGCGGCTGCACCTCCACCTCCACTGTCAGTGCTCGTATCCCATTTTGCCACTGCAGATCTACATTGAAGGCACCTTGGTTGCTGGTTGTTGGTGTTGGTTCTCCATCCTTGGTTCTCCATCCACGGTTTTCACGAACCATAATCCACAAACCTCCACTTGCATCATTTTGGCACTCATTCAAGCAATTGAAAGGAAGGTAAGCATCATTGTAAGTTTAATTTTAGATTGTAGAGGTAGTTGTGGTGGATTGGTGGCAGAGGACGGTGGTGGTGGATTTTTTTTTTACTGTTAAATTGTTCTACGGTTTGTAGAAAACGTAAGTAATTCAAAATTTCTCTTCTGCAGTTTGTATAAACCGCATAAGAGTAACTTACGGTTTGTACAAACTGCAGAACAATATAACATCTTTTTCTGCTCTGTGGTTTGTACAAACCGTAGGTCACTGGAAATTTTGAATAACTTACGGTTTGTACAAACCGCAGAGACTCCAAATTTTGAATGTCTTACTGTTTGTGTAATCCGCAATTGTGAGAATTGTATGCTTATATGTATGGTTCATTTCAGGATTATGGCGAGGATTAGAGGAGGTTCATCTCAGCCTAAAATTCGAGAGAGACCGACAGCCTCCGTGAGGCGAGGGGATAGGAGTGATGGAGCTGGACCTGCTATTGTTCAAAATATTCCTCCTCATGATGATGCAGTAGGATTCCCAGGAGGTCCTTCTGATCCTTCTGTTTTGGTTAGTTATGTTGATCATGTTGCATATAGGTTGTGGGCTGGTGAGGTAAAATATTTGAAATTTTTTGTATTGTTTTGTTAGTTTAAATTTAATTTGGTACATAGCAATTATGAATATGTATTGTTTTATGGCTTTGTATAGGAACAGGGAGAACTGAAGTTGATCTGCCATGGTAGAAAATTAAATAAATTTGGCATTCCTCATCCACAAGTGCATGGTTTTGTAGAAAATTCTAGATTGCTCCCTCTATGCAGGATTGGGTATGAAATTGCTGACAAAGGCTTAATTACAGCCTTTGTTGAAAGATGGCATAAAGATACAAACTCATTCCATCTGCCGCTGGGAGAGATGACGATCACATTAGATGATGTGTCGTCTATTCTTCATATTCCTATTATGGGACAATTCCCGACATATGAAGTTTTATCATATGATGAAGCCAAGGACTTGTTGATAGAGTTATTAGGGGTTTCAGAAACTCAAGCAAATGAAGAGTTGATAGAGAGTCGGGGTCCCCAAGTGAGAATGAGTTGGTTGAGGGAGGTATACGAGCAGTGTTGCATTGTTGGGTCATGGGAGTTTGCTGCTAGAGCATTCTTAATGCATCTGCTGGGGTGCACTATTTTTGCAAATAAGAGTGTGAGTTGAATTTTTGTCTACCACCTTTCACTATTTAGAGACCTTGACATGTGTGGACAATGGGCTTGGGGAGCAGCTGCTCTAGCATACACGTATGAGCAGTTAGGGGACACATGTCTTGGTAGTACAAAACAGTTGGCTGGCTTCGTTACTTTTGTTTAGGTAAAATGTTATTCTTAATTTAATTTAATATAATTAACTTTATATATATATATTTATTGAAAATAGTTGACTTTGATTTATTTTAAATAAATGTAGGCATGGATTTACGAGCATTTCCACTCTATACGAAGAAAGACTATGAATTCTAGATATGATGAGGTGATGCCACGGGCAGCTCGATATGTTGTGAGAAGTCATATATCGAGCTATGTTGAGGTCAGGGCCCATTTAGACCGGTTGACATATACTGACCTTATCTGGATGTCATATCATTCGCATCGAAGAGTTCGACCATTTGAGTCGATATCATTGTTTCGAGGTTTATTTCGGTATGGGGAGAAGATTCAGAGATATATGCCAGATCGTGTATTGTGACAGTTTGGGTACGAGCAGAGGATTCCAGATACTGTTCTGCGATATGACGGTGGTGTTTTTGAGGATATCGACTATAGGTGGCTACATTTTGTTGATCATTTGGTCACTGGTCTTACCGCAGCTTCCCATCCACATGCATGCTCAGTTGACTACATGGATTGGTTTATGCTTATCTCCCATCCATTCATTAGTCCTCTCCCTGAGGAGGACTGACCTCATGTGGCATCCCGAGCTCGTCCTCGTAGTCTAGCTGACACAGACTCACAGCCCCCGGCAGATGAGGACCATGGTCCAGTAAGTAATCTTGTTAAAATTTATGTTATTGTTTGCTTTGGTTAATGTCCATTAATTTCATTTTGCATGGTTTATTTAGACGTCTTGTAAACATCCTGCAAAAGATGATTGATTGTCGCCAGGTGAGCGAAGGCACTAAAGCTTATTAGAGCACTCAAGATGCATTGGAGATAGCTCGATGAGGTGCTCGTGAGGAGTTGTATATACATGTCATTCAAGAGCAGTGCGTGGCAGGAGGGCCTGACCCATATTGATCTTTGAATTGAATGTTATATTATGTGGACTAGTTTATGTGCGTGACACTATATTATGTTTTGTATTTCGTGTTATATTATGTGGACTAGTACTTGATCCTATTTGGACATCTTAAATTCGTAATATCTGGATTATTATCGCTTATTTTATTTAGATCTTATATTATACAAGAAGTAAATAATATGTAAATGGGCCCAAAATGATATGAACTTTCATAACAAAAAGTAAATAATATGACAATATCTTCAAATCATAGTTTTACAATAATCAATCATCTCCAAGATTAATGTGGAACTAATTTGCTTGTAGCATGTTTGTAAAACTTTGCAAGCGACCCAAGTAAAATGATGACCACAATCTTGCCTCTGCATAAAAATACTTCGACCAAAACATGTCAACTGTAATTGTCTTGTAATATGACCTGTGAAATAATGGTTGCGTTATTCAAATTGGTTGCGTTATTCAAAATTAATAATTGCACGTACCTGGACAAAATGTGACCCATACACATGGCCTATACATATTATCCGATGCAAAGAAACCGCATTTGGAGGTGTG